>OFEU01000256.1_pt1 | contig 45870 bp, 35 predicted proteins | sample 1521221 | NCBI WGS metagenome assembly OFEU01 (sample SAMN03766357, study PRJEB24113) | microbial mat metagenome | isolation source: enrichment culture HLUCC-O from microbial mat sample contains cyanobacterium... | reverse complement strand
GCCGTTCTTATGGCATCGTCTAAGGCTTGATATTGTACCTTAGAGCCGTTTAGTAGCTTGGCTTCTCTAACTATCATGACTGAATTTTATCACAGAGAAATGCAGATAAGCACAAATCCTGTATTCTTTTTTGTGGGTTGCCATTCATCTCACCGCCAAATCAAAGATTATGGCGGGAGCCTTCTTGCAACATTGAGGTAACGGCCAATGGATGGCCTGACACCCCTAGGCCGCTTAATGGCAATATTATCGATCGACCGTCTCGGCTCCTGATACCAGAACAGGGGCAGTAGAGCAACCAACACGCCTGCGGCTAAGATCCCCACGCTGAGCGACCAACCGAGTTGATCCAGAACCAGCAACATGACGCCGCCGCCCAAAATGCCGCCAATCGGTCGCCCTGCACTCTGAATCCCGTTACCCCAGCCCCGCTCATGGGGGGCTAGCAGCCTCACCGCCAACGCATCAGTGGCGATGTCCTGGGTGGCCGCTAGGGTCACGACGATAAAAACACCCCCGAACAGCAGCACTGAGTTACTCGCATCAATCGAAGCGCAAGCGATCAGGGCCATCACTTTGAGAATCTGGAAAATAATAATCCAGGATTTATAGTGGCCCCATCGGCGAAACCCATAGCGATCGATCAGGGGAGCCCAAAGAAATTTCAACATCCAGGGCAGGGTTAGCAAACCCATCAGGCCGATGACCTGCAACGAGACCCCCTGTTGGCGCAGAAAAATGGGCAGGGCTTGAAAGAAAAATGCAGACGGCAAAAACTGCGAGGTGTAGAGGCTGCTAAGCAGGACGACTTTGAAGGCCGGGTGAATATTCTGCTGGGGGTGTGATTGGACTTGAAGAGCCATAAAACCTCTTAAAACTCGTAGCGAATGGAGCCAGTTACCGTGAATGGTGCTCCCGGTTCAATCCCTCGGGTGCGGGTGCGGGGAGTCCCTACGACATAGTTGACATCGAAAAGATTCCGCAAACCGAGGTTCAGCTGCCAGTTGTTTCGCTGATAGAACACCGCCGCATTGGTGAGAAAATAATTATCTAGGGTGAAGCTATTGTCCAAATCGCCCTGGCGATCGCCGACCCAGTTAATGCCGACACCAAACCCCAAGCCGGCTAAATCTCCCGACTGAATTTCATAGCTTGTCCACAAGCTGGCGCTGTGCTCAGGCACTCCCGGCAGCCGGTTACCCACATCAAACTGATTGTCCTGGGTCACCTGGGCATCAATGTAGGAATAGGAGCCGATCAGGTTCCATCCCGGCAAAATTTCGCCAGTGATATCCAGCTCAATCCCCTGACTTCTCTGTTCCCCTGTCGCTACGGAAGATCTTGGGTCGGTGGGGTCAGCCGTGGCAACGTTACGTCTAGTCAGGTCGAAGTAGGATAGGGTCGCCAGCAGGCGGCGATCCAAGAGTTCGGTTTTAATGCCCACTTCAAACCCTTCTCCTTCTTCGGGATCGAGGGGATCGCCCGCAACGTTTAACGCCGCGTTGGGAAAGAACGATCGCGCATAGCTGGTGTACAGAGACAGATTCTCCACCGGCTGATAGACCAGCCCCACCCGGGGACTAAAGAAATTGCCACTCTGGTCTGAGTCGGTTGTCGTGCCCCCTCGAGTCCTAGAGGTGGTCTGATCAAAGAGTTCATAGTTGAATCCTGCTACCAAAATCAGGTTGTCTAGCAAGTCAATTTGATCTTGAACATAGAACTGCAAACTATCGGTGTTGATGCTCTCATCGCTGGTGGGATCATCGAGACGATCGGGCCGGGGAACGGCACCATAGACCGGGTCGAATATATTAATCGGAACCTGTACCGTGGGCGGGAAAAAGACCGTGAATGATGTAGAGTCGAGGCGAGACCGCGCTAAATCCACCCCCAGCAGGAGAGTATGGTCGATCGATTGAATTCATTGGTGATGGTGTCATCGGGTTCTCCCAGGATGCGATCGCGGGGAATATCGGCAACCCTGTCCCCTAGAGCCACTAGCCCTGGGTCTAAGGGGCGTTGATCATTCAAGTACTCTAGCTGAACGTTAACGTTGGTGCGATCGCCAATCTGCCAGGTTAGCGATGGTGCAACAAAAAAGCGATTCACATCCTCCTCAAAATCCCGAAACCCATCCTCTCTTTGATAGGTCGCCACTAACCGGTAGAGCAGGTTCTCATCGTCAGTCAAGGGGCCAGTGAAATCGAGTTGGGGTCGCACGAAACCGTAGCTGCCCACCTGAAGCCCTACGCTGTAGGAGGGGGTAGCCATAGGTCGCCTGGAGACCACGTTGACAATACCGCCCGGTTCAATCTGGCCGAACAAGACTGAAGCCGGTCCCCTAAGTACCTCAATCCGCTCAACATTAGCGATGTCTATAATGGCGCGATCATCTTTGCCCTTGGGGCTGTAGATACGAAATCCATCCCGAAATACTGGCACTCCCTCAAATCCACGCAGATCAATCTGAAAGCCTCTACCTTCGCCTGAGTTGATGGAAACGCCACTAAAATTCCGTAACGCATCACCGAGATTCGTGATCTGCTGATCTTCTAAAACCTCCCGTGGAATGACCTGAATGGATGCAGGTGTCTCCAGAATGGGCGTATCGGTACGGGTTGCTGTGCTGGTATTGGGCACAAAGTACCCCCCGCTATTGCTCTGGCCGGTGATCGTGATCAAAATTGTGTCTTCTGAGTCCTCAACGGAGTCCTCGGCGGTGGGATCTCCCGGTGTGACAGTGAGGACTAGCTCCATTGCTTCGACGTTTAGGCTGACGCTGGGTGGGGCCTCAGTACCGGTGATCGTGATCCGCACCTGATTGTCAGGCCGGTTGGTGACATTGACCAGGGCAATTCCCGCCGCTGGGTCCCTAAGCAAAAATTCTTCCTCCTCCGGTAGCCTTAAGACGGCGTTGGGGATGTCGGCAATTGCCGCATTATCTGAGATGAACGTTTCTGAGTCCGCTAGTTCAGCATCGGTTTCGAGCCGCAGTCGCAACCCCGTTTCCGTTGACTCTAGCTCAATGCCAGTAATTTCAACGGGATTAGCCTGGGCAATGTGCTGTCGCGATTCATCCACCGTCGTTTTAGGTGAAATCAGCGGCCCTTCAGCCGTTGTCTTCAGCAGGACGTCATTGGCGATCGCCCCCTGCCCCATCAAGACCCATAGGCCCACTGTCAATCGAAGCGACCAGTCGCTCCATCTCATCCGCGTCACAGTCATATCTACGTTCACGCCACCAAATAGGAATACTTATCAATAACTCTTGACCGGCCGATGGTAAAGCGTGAGCGCTGAAGTTTTCTTTGCCAGCCGGATTTTTTTTCTGTCTCAGACGGACTTTTTCCCAGCCCGACCATGGGTTAACTGATACGCCTTGGGGCTTATGTCAAAGGTGCGACGAAAGGCAACGCTAAAGGCTTCAGGACTGCGGTAGCCCACCAGTTGCGCCACGCCAGCAATCGTGGCTGCCGGCATCAACAGGAGTTGCTGAGCCTGCTGCATACGGTGGCTGTAGAGATAGCCAAACACCGTCGTTCCAAATACCTGGCGGAACCCTTGCTTGAGTTTGCGATCGTTGAGTCCGATCAGGCGGGATAACTCTAGCAGCGTTGGCGGGTTGGTAATTCGGCTGAGCAAGATGTCTTTGGCGTAGAAAATGCGATCAATTTCATCGCCCTTCAGGCTAGACTTGTGGCTTGGAATGTCCAACAACAGGTGATCGAGACACAGGCTAATCAGCTCTAGGGCTTTGCTTTCGATGTAGAGCCGTTGGGTCAGTCCCTGATAAGGACAATGCAGCAGTTGTCCCAGAGTCGCTTCCATGACACTGGTCATCGAGTGAGAGCGACAATACTCTGCCTGCCCCGCGATCGCCTTTCTGAGCGCCACAGGTAGCTGCTGAGCCATCTCCCCATCGAACCCGCTCACACTCTCAGGCTGTATATGCAGGTGAATCAGTGTCACCCGCTCTTTGGCCTTATACTCCATGACACGACTCGATTCGTGAGTTACCCCAAAACTCACCCGCCCAGCTTCAACTCTCTCATCGTTCCCAGGGCGCAGTCGACGCATATGGCCCGCTAGACAAAAGCTAATCCCCAGCTTGACAGCTCCATCAGTACTCTCTCGCCTAACAATGGTGTTGTCTTGAAACTCCAAGTCGTGAATCATTAGGTCAAGTTCGGGGCGCAGCTGCCAGCGCTGAATCGAACCCTTGTAGTCCTCAGTCGTGGTGTTAGACTGGCTCGGCTTGTGGGATTCGGCCGGGAGAGGGCGCATCAGGGGGGTAGGTAAACGGATCGTTGGGACAGAGTTACTCAGCTGCATAATTAAGTTTGACTGCTAACGGCAGAATGAAGTCAATCCTACCTTATTGCAATTTATTTCTATCAAAAGTCCCATAGCAATCCTCTTTAAGTTATGAAAGGGATTTACAGGATCTGCCGATCCATATGTCACATCCTCGTTGATGTCCTTGGATAATCCATTTAAGCTAGGAGGAACCCTAACTCCCATCTGGTCTTCCTCCCCCATGTCCCAAAGCCAAGACATTCTCACGCAAATTCCCGGTAATCCCTGGCGAGGCTTACAAAACGCCGATCGCCGTTGGAGTCAACTGCGTCAAACCCCTCCCCCCAGTCCTCACGTCGTCGAGGAATCCCCGCAACCCCTCGGAGAGTGCGAGTGGGATGTGGTCATCTGTGGCGGAACCTTGGGAATCCTCCTGGGGGCGAGTTTAGCCCAACGGGGATGGCGAGTGGCGATTATTGAACGAGGCGTTCTCAAAGGTCGAGACCAGGAATGGAACATCTCCCGCAGTGAATTGCAAACCTTCGTCGAGTTGGATCTGTTAACCCCGGAGGAATTGGACAGGGCGATCGCCAGCGAGTATAACCCAGCCCGTGTCGCCTTTCCCGGAAGCCCCGACATTTGGGTGCGCGACATCCTCAACCTGGGCGTCGATCCCGTCTATCTCCTAGAAACCCTGAAACAGAAATTTCTCGCCGCTGGGGGAACGCTTCTGGAACAGACGAGTTTCCAAAATGCCGAGATTCACCCCGATGGAGTGCAAATTACCACCGATGGCCAATCCCTCACTAGCCGTTTACTCCTCGATGCAATGGGGCATTTTTCGCCAATTATCCGACAGATTCGCGGTCAGCAACGGCCCGATAGTGTCTGTCTGGTGGTGGGAACCTGCGCCCAGGGCTATCCGAACAATGAGACGGGAGATTTATTCGTCTCCTTCACCCCCATTCTCAACCAATGTCAGTATTTCTGGGAAGCCTTCCCAGCCCGAGATGGACGAACCACCTATCTATTTACGTATGTTGATACCCATCGAGATCGCTTTAGCTTAGAGTTTTTCTTTGACGAGTATCTACGACTCCTCCCCGAGTACCAAAAGTGTCAACTCGATCAACTCGACTTCAAACGGGCCTTATTTGGGATGTTTCCCAGTTATCGCAACTCTCCAGTGCGATCGCCCTTTCCCCGTCTTCTCCCCATTGGCGACAGTAGCGGAAGTCAATCACCCTTGAGTTTCGGCGGTTTTGGGGCCATGGTTCGTCACCTGAAGCGCCTAACTGAAGGAGTGAGTGAGGCCTTAACCGCCGATTGTTTAGATGTCCAATCCCTGGCCCTGCTGCAACCCTATCAACCCAATCTCTCGGTCACTTGGCTATTCCAAAAAACCATGACCGTGGGCGCAACGGAAACCGTTAAGAATGACCGGGCCATCAATGAATTATTAGCCGCCGTGTTCCAAGCCATGGAAGCGGCGGGGGATGAGGTATTACGTCCCTTTTTGCAAGATGTGGTCCAATTTGGCAGTTTATCCCAAGCCCTATTTCGTACTTCGATTTCTAGCCCTCTAACGGTGGCGAAAGTGGTTCCTCAGGTGGGGATTCCCCCGTTACTCGATTGGCTACGTCACTATCTGGCGTTGGGAGGCTATCAGGCCCTGAGTCCTCTGGGGCGGGCGATCGGCAACTCTCCCTTTAACCCGGACGACTCCCGCCAACGCTATTATCTTAATCGTTGGTCAGATGCGTGGACTTATGGATCTGGGGGCGACTATCACCTATAATTTAAATCATGTTTAGGCATCAAAGTCAATGTTTTGATACAAATCGTTTAAACTCAGTTCAACGCCCAAAGACTCTAAGAATATAGACTGTTCAGGGTCTTTATATTCGGTCATTAACCATTGATTAGAACTTTGTTTAAGATGCTGTTCCACATACCGTTTAGACTGGTCAATTAACAGATATTCTCGAAACGTGGGAATGGTTCGATAGGCGGCAAATTTCTCGCTGAGGTCATCGTTTCGGGTTGAGTCTGAGAGGACTTCGGCAATAAAGACCGGGTTTGTTACCGTATCTTTTCGACCCTCTTGAAGTTCGATAGGGGTCGGGAGAACCATGATATCAGGATAAGTATAAAGGTTTGCTTGAGGAAGCCAAAGGCGCTGATCCGCTAAGAATAGACGATAGGGCTTTTCAGCCAACGCTAGACTCAGGAGTACAGTTAAGGCCCGGATCAGTTCATTATGATTTGGCGTTCCTCCGGTCATTTCAACAATCTCCCCATTGCGATATTCATGGCGAACTGAAGCAGTTTCTTCTAATTCCAGATACTCAGCAGCGGTGTGGGTTTGCGTTGAGGTTATCACCATGGTTATGTTGTCCTGTTGGGGTACAATTGCGTTTATAGATTCACGAACTGGAGGATTCAGAGGGGAAAATAGACGCGAGTTCCACCGTGAACTCAGGAAATAGAGGCGACGTTAGGCGATCGCCCTCCAATAACGTCTGAACCCGCTGAAGTTGGGCATCCTGACGACGATACACCTCCAAGGTTTTCAGCCACCAATTCACCAGCCAGTATTCCTGAACCCCATAGAGAGAATAGAGTTTTAACTTCACCTCGCGATCGCGCCGTTCATTGATTTCCCCTGGAGAGAGAACCTCCACCACCAACTCCGGGGCCACCGTAAAATGTCCCGACGCATCCACCCCAGTCTCTAACCGAGATTGACTCATCCAGACCAAATCAGGAATCACCGCATCCCGAGGACTGAAAATCAGCCCTGGAGTGGCGATCGGCTGACCGAGGCCAGTTTTCCGAGACCAAACCTCGAGTTCAAACTGGAGATTACCACTAACCTCCTGATGACGAAAATGAGGGGCGCGAGTCACAAACAGTTCTCCATCAATGATGTCATAGCGAGTCCAGCCCCCATCATCGGGCATCACATCGAGATCGCGAATCGTCCAAACTTCGGTGGGTGTGACCATGGGGAGTCCTCATTCAAACAAAATCTAAACTCACTAACCTGACGTTTAAGCGGGAAAAATTGAGGCAAGTTCCACCTCAAACTGAGGAAATAGAGGCGACGTTAGGCGATCGCCCTCCAATAACGTCTGAACCCGCTGAAGTTGGGCATCCTGACGACGATACACCTCCAAGGTTTTCAGCCACCAATTCACCAGCCAGTATTCCTGAACCCCATAGAGAGAATAGAGTTTTAACTTCACCTCGCGATCGCGCCGTTCATTGATTTCCCCTGGAGAGAGAACCTCCACCACCAACTCCGGGGCCACCGTAAAATGTCCCGACGCATCCACCCCAGTCTCTAACCGAGATTGACTCATCCAGACCAAATCAGGAATCACCGCATCCCGAGGACTGAAAATCAGCCCTGGAGTGGCGATCGGCTGACCGAGGCCAGTTTTCCGAGACCAAACCTCGAGTTCAAACTGGAGATTACCACTAACCTCCTGATGACGAAAATGAGGGGCGCGAGTCACAAACAGTTCTCCATCAATGATGTCATAGCGAGTCCAGCCCCCATCATCGGGCATCACATCGAGATCGCGAATCGTCCAAACTTCGGTGGGTGTGACCATGGGGAGTCCTCATTCAAACAAAACCAAACAAAACCAAACAAAACCAAACAAAACCCAATAGGGCATAGACCCAGCCTGTTGATCCAAGACTGACCCTATGCCCTATCTTAAGCCAAATCAACCCAACTTAGCTGCTTTCATCCACCTCAACTCGCTTCATGCGAGACCGTTCCCCAGAGCGAATCGAGACCTGAGACTTGCGCACCCCAAAGCGGTCGGCCAAGACCTGAATTAACTCCTTATTAGCCTTACCATCAACAGGGGAAGATTGCAACCGAACCGTGAGACTGCCATCATCTTCGAGGATAATCGCCTGTTGCTTAGAATTGGGTTTGACCTTGACATTAAAAATCATGATGTCTCATCCGTTAAGCGCATCTCAGCGCGAACCATCGACTCTCCTAAAACCCGTTCAATTTTGAAGCCAAGATGTTCAGAAATGCGTTGCATGGCCCGGTTATCCGAGAGGATTTCGGCAAAGACTAAATCAAAGCCTTCTGCGCGGGCAATTTCAATCGAACGGCGTGTCATTTCAGTTCCTAACCCCTGATGCTGGAAGCGATCGCTGACCAACAAGGAATACTCCGCATCACGAGTTCCGTGAATTAGACTCAAGCGGGCCACCCCAACGAGTTCATGCTTACCCGTTTCAGGATTGCGGTAATCAGCAATCAGGGCCATTTCTTGATCGTAATCAATAAAACAGAGGCGCGAGAGTCGTTCATGAGTCACTCGGCGACTGAGTTTGAACGCGTGGGCGTAGCGTAGATAGACACTTTCATCCGAGAGGCTTTCGTGAAACTTCACCGCCATCGGTTCATCTTCGGGGCGAATGGGGCGAATCGTCACCTCCCGTCCATCGCGTACTGTCCAGCGTCCCACATACTGACTGGGATAGGGGCGAATGGCCGGTTTGGGTAACTCAGCCACATCCGTATCTGCCGAATGGAGAACCACTCGCGCATCCAGGGAAATCAGCCGTTCCGGACTAGCCAGCAGTGGATTCACCTCAATCTCTTTAATCCAGGGTTGTTCCACCACCAGATAGGAAAAGCGCACTAACAGTTGTTCGAGGGCGGCCAAGTCAATGGGATCGCGGCCGCGAATCCCCTTGAGGGCCGTATAGATTTTGGTGTTTTCCATCAAACGCCGGGCCAGGGTGGTGTTGAGGGGTGGTAGGCCCAGGGCGCGATCGCGGAACACCTCCACCAATTGTCCCCCAGTCCCAAACAGCAACACGGGGCCAAACTGAGGATCTAAACTACTGCCAATAATCAACTCGTAGCCATCGAGTTTCAGCATCGGCTGAACGGTGACGCCCTGAAAGTCCTCGGGGCTATGGAGTTCACTGACGCGATCTTGAATTCGTTGATAGGCTTTCGCCACCGCTTCAGCATCATTCAAGTTCAGCTGTACCCCTCCCACATCGGTTTTGTGGGTAATGGTTTCCGAGAGAAGTTTTAACACCACCGGATAACCGAGATCAGCGGCGGCGGCCATGGCTTCCTCCAGAGTTTTGGCGATGCGAGTTTCCACAATGGGGATGCCATAACTGGCCAGGAGTTGCTTCGACTCAAACTCGGTTAACAACGTCCGTCCAGCCTCTCGTACCGTTTGGATAATGGCGTAAGCCGAGGGGCGATCGCGGCCTGAGGCTTCTCCTTCCTCATCCTCTAATAACATCGGCGTTTCATACAAACTGCGCAAATTACGGCTGTAGCGCCACATATAGTTAAACATCCGCACCGCCGTATCGGGATAGGGGAAGGCCGGGATATTGGCCTGATTGAGAATCCGCGCCCCGGCTTCGACATCGGCCCCACCCATCCAACTGGCGAAAATGGGTTTCTTATTCCGGCCTTCCATGGGACAGGCTTTGAGTTTCTCGGCTGTCTCTGTCGGCGAGGTCATCGCTTGGGGTGTTAACACCACAATCAAGCCATCACTATTGGGATCTTGGACCGCGACTTGTAAGGCTTTGGCGTAGCGATCGGGGTCTGCATCCCCCAAAATATCAATGGGGTTGCCATGACTCCATTGCGGCGGCAAAATCTCATCGAGACGTTCCAAGGTTTCCGGGGCCAACTCCGCCAACTTACCTCCCTCGGTAATCAGAGTATCCGTCGTCAGGACACCGGGACCTCCTGCATTCGTCAAAATCGTTAAACGCGGACCTTTCGGGCGCGGTTGTTTGGCCAGCAATTCCGCCATGTAGAACAGATGGGCCAAGTGATAGACTCGTAACACCCCCGAGCGTCGGAACGCCGCGTCTAGCACCTCATCACTGCCCGCTAAGGCCCCCGTATGAGAGGCAGCGGCCTTGGCAGCGGCCTCAGTGCGTCCGGCTTTGATGACGATAATCGGTTTACTTAAGGCAACTTCCCGGGCTGCTGACAGGAAAGACCGGGCATCGCCAATGGACTCCATATAGATAACAATACTCTCGGTACGGGGATCATCGCCGAGGTAGTAGATCAGATCCCCCCAACCCACATCTAACATCGACCCTAGGGAGACGAAGGAACTAAAGCCCACATTGGCTTGAAAACTCCAGTCTAAAATGGAGGTACACAGGGCACCACTTTGGCTAATAAAGCCTACACTTCCGGGACGGGCCATAGACCCGGCGAAGGTGGCATTGAGTCCAGTCAAGGGACTCATCACTCCTAAACAGTTTGGTCCGACAATCCGCATTTTGCCTCGGGCCGCGTCTAGGATTTGTCGTTCGAGTTCGACGCCTGCTTCTCCCACTTCTTTGAAGCCGGCCGAGAGAATAATCGCTCCCCGGACTCCAGCGGCGACACATTGACGAATCACCTCGGGAACTGTTGGGGCGGGGGTGGCGATGACGGCCAAATCCACTTGGGCCGGAACTGAGGCCACGTCGGGATAGGCTTTAATGCCTAAGACGCTGCTGCGTTTCGGGTTGACGGGAAAGACGGTACCACCAAAGGGATGGCTAATCAGGTTCCAGAGTAAGGTTCGCCCGACACTGTTGGCTTTTTCGGTCGCACCAATGACGGCAACATTGTTAGGGGAGAAGATGGCTTGCAGTAAATCACTTTGGGAGCGCAGAACATCATGGGCTGGATCGGTTTTATAGGGGATTTTAGTAATCATACGTTTACTCCGTTTAAATTGGTTTTTCTGGACAGGTTGATGCTGATTACGTGCCGCGAATGATGGGCGCAAAGAACTCGGGTTGATTCCTCGAACTTCCGTGACATCAAGATTCCTGGCAAATTCAGCCCCGGTTTTGCTCTCCCAGGTCTAAGACTGACTCATTCATCAGCCTCCATTGGCTTTAGTGTACTGGTCTCTCCGGCAATCTCGGAAAATTTTAAGATAGTTTTACTATTGCCGGATTTTAGTTAGGATAGGTTGCGAAAGGTAGGACAGACCTGTTACATTTTAAGGCTCTACTGTCTTAAGGTTAGTGTACAAGATCACAAATCTAGCGAAGACGATTGTCGGAAAGACGCTCACCTCCCCTGGAGTCGGCTGCTGTTGTTGCGTTTCTGGGTAAGTCTGGGGGTCTTGGGATGGTTGACGGTGGAGGGTTGGGGGAGTCGATCGTGGTACGAGATTGGGGGATGAGATTCCGTTACGCCATTTACTGATGAAATTTACTGATGAATGTCCGTCATGCTCGCGCGAATGATTTGTCTGCTATTGTGGGCATTTATAATGCTGCAATTCCGGGACGAATGGCTACGGCTGATGTCTCGCCGGTGTCTGTTGAAAGTCGTTACCCTTGGTTTAACGGTCATTCTCCCGAGCGTTATCCACTCTGGGTGACTGAACGGGATGAGCGGGTGGTGGGTTGGCTGAGTTTTCGCCCCTTTTATGGTCGTCCGGCCTATGCGGCGACGGCGGAACTGGCGATTTACATTGACCCGGAATATCAGGGTCAGGGGTTGGGGCGTTTTTTGTTAGATTTGGCGGTTGCAAATGGCCCGATGTTACAGTTGAAAACACTCCTGGCCTTTGTTTTTGCCCATAATTTGGCTAGTTTAGGTCTATTTGAGCAGGCTAAGTTCCAGGAATGGGGCTATCTACCTCGGATTGCTCAACTCGATGGGGTTGAACGAGACTTGATTATTTTGGGTCATCGTCTCGAATCTCCCTCGTCGTTTTTACCGTCATCCCAGTCGGGATTGGTTTGAGGGAGTGAGCGGTTGCGTTCCCTCTTGAGATGTTGGCTAAGATGGGATTTGTTGAGGTGATGTTTCCACAGTTTTTCCACAGTTGTCTGGTTCTCGAATGTCAGAATGAAGGGTGATTCATCTGACTTTTCCACAGTTTCCACAGGGGACGTTTAAGATGCTTTTTGCTAAAATTAAACTCTTATTAACCTCAGAGATTTGAGAGAGCTGTTGGGACAACTTGTAAATTCTTGTTAAGTTTAGGGGCATAATGGGCAAGAATTTTGGAATATATCTTGACAAATACCTGGTTTTGTGAAACGAAATGCGATCGCCCCGTAGTTGGGGTCAAGCCAATTGCTAAACTGGCTGCGATCGCGAAACAGTTAAGCCCCATTTAACATCAATACCTTTATGTCGTCCTGGACTCCCTCGTGAGAGACTCAGCCCGAGATGCACCCCCCCTAGCACTCGCCCTCATTTCATCTGTAATGATTATGAAACGTTTACGAAACCTATTGTGCTTCCTATTAGGGACAAGCTTGTTCCTGAGCTTAAACCTATTTTTGCCCAACATTCCCCTGTTGTTGCGGGGAGCTGTTGCCGCTCAATCTGATGCCATCAGTGAGCTGGTGGTTCACAAGTCCATCAGCCTCAAAACTCATCCTGAAGTGGAGGTGACGGGGACGAAGTCCCTGAAGGGATTAGAGGTTGACGGCGATCGCCAACTGGCCCAACGGTCCATCCTCCAAGAACAAGGCCGTCTAACCAATCGCAGTTCCCGACTACGAGACGGGAGTCGCTACAATCTCTATGAATTTTCAGCAGAAGCCGGCCAAGAGGTTCGCATTCAACTCGAAAGTTCGGATTTTGACACCTATCTGATTCTCATTGGCCCTGACGATCAGCCATTAGCTGAAAACGACGATCGCACCTCGGGAGACACCAACTCAGAACTGGTGCTCAATCTGCCGGCTACGGGAACCTATCGCCTGGTGGCCAACGCCTTTGATTCTCGGGGTCGAGGGGACTATCAGGTTGCTGTGTATGCCACAGAAACGTCGAGGAATACCGCTCAGGAGAAACCTGATCCCAATGCAACGACGGGAACCCCGGCTCCGGTATCCCTCAGTGAACGAGAACAACTGATGGCCGAGGGCGATCGCTATTATCTACAAGGGAATCTTCGGGAAGCCGAACGGCTCTATCGTCAAGCCAAACCGGAGTTTCCCGCTGAAGGAACTATCGAAATCGCCGACGCGATCACCGAGGAGCAACTCTCCCCAGCCGGTCGCGTCTATTGGGATAATGTCCAAGAAGGCCTGGCCGAAAATCGTGAGTCTCAGCTAGAAGCCTCCTTAGATCTGCTGTTTGAAGAAGCTCCCGGTTTTGCACCCCCCTACGCTCTCATTGCTCAACGCCATCTCGATGAAGGAGACACCGACGAGGCGATCGCCTTCCTCGAAGACGCCACCACTCGCTTCCCCGGTTCCTATGAACTGGCGCGAATGCTGGCCGAAACCCTGCGAGAAGACGGACAACGCCTCGAAGCGTCAATCACAGCGCGGGAATTTGCCATTGTCAACCCCGAACATCCCCAAGCCGGGGAGATGACGGAATTAGCAGAAGATTATCTGGGCAGTTTCCGGGGTCGCCTCCGGGAAAACATTGCCCTACGGGGTTTGGGTGGCTTAGCCGTGGGGGTCCTAACCGGACGCACGGGTTCCACGGTGTTTCAAGCCATTAACCTCGCTCAGCTGATGCTGGCCGGAGAATCTCGCCTCGGGGAGCAAATCGCCGAACAGTTACAGGGTCAATTGCGGATGGTGAATGACCCAGAAATTCTCGGCTATGTGGACGAGTTAGGCCAAGACGTGGCCCGCTATATGGGACGAGATGAGTTTGACTATGAGTTTTTCGTCGTCGATGACGAGAATCTCAACGCCTTTGCCCTGCCTGGTGGTAAGGTCTTTGTCAATACGGGTGCTATTTTAGCGGCCAACTCCGAGGCGGAACTAGCGGGACTTATCGGCCATGAAGTAGGTCATGCGGTTCTCTCTCACGGTTTCCAACGGGTGGTTACGAATAATCTTTTGGCGAACCTCGCTCGGGAAATTCCTTTTGGTAACTTGTTAGGAACCTTAGTCAGTTTGGACTACAGCCGTAAACATGAACGCCAGTCCGATATTATCGGCACTCGGGTGATTCACAGTGCTGGTTATGCGGCGGATGGCTTACGCAACTTCATGCAAACTCTGCGGGAACAGCAGGGGGGTGGTTCGACAATTCCTTATCTTTCGACTCACCCGGCCCCGCGCACTCGGGTTCGTTATATGGAGGAGTTGATTGAGCGGAATAATTACAACCGCTACAGCTTTGAAGGGGTGGAACGTCACGCCCAGATTAAGGCGCGGTTGTCGTAGTTTTCGTTTGATTTCTTGACTTGTTGCCGTAACGTCTTTCGGGGCGTTACGGTTTTTTTGCACCTTTTTCTGTTTGGGGGAGTTGGGGTGAGGAGGCGATCGGCACTCTTGTATCGCGGGAGTTTGCAGCTCACAAGACTTGGAAACTTTTCGAGAAATTGTACTAAATGTCTAAAGTCGTAAGCTTTACCACTCTCTCAGAAATTTTTTTCTATTATGCTCCCAGCGCTTCTTGACACCTCAGCATTTGCAGTGGTAAAATATCCCAGGCACGAAAAGAGGTACAGCATAACCAAATTTTAAAATAAGTTATACCATTTTTCGTGCTTGCGTGCTAGACATCTGACGCCGAGGAAAGCGAACGGCTGCCCCTACAGACATCTATGGTATAACTTATGAAAATTGGTCTTAGTCTAGTTTAGACGAAATCACTGGCTCTGGCTCGCGCCCCATTAGTTTATTATTTAAACCATCGCTAGCACAGATTCTAAACTGATAACCCCTCTGTCATTTGTTCAGCAACTGGTAGCTAATATGCAAATCAAGACACTAGAGTATTATGACGACGAGTATAAGTGGGAGCTGGCAAGGGTCGATTTTTTGCAGAATCTAAATCTTCTTGTTGGTGTCTCTGGTGTAGGTAAGACAAGAACACTCAAAGCTATCTATAATTTGAAAGCCATAGCCAATGGTGCATCGTTGAACGGAGTGAAATGGAATGTTTGCTTTGTAGGAGATGATGGACGTGAGTACAGTTGGATAGGAGAGTTTGAAACACAAGAAGAAACCATTTTAGTTGATGAAAGCTCAGACGAAAATCAGCAAGTGAGACTCACGAGCGAAAGATTGGTTTGTGATAACCATAAGGTTTTGATTGAGAGACAAAACTCAGATATTACGTTAAATGGAAGTAAAACCCCCAAATTATCCCCTTTCGAGAGCGTTATTGAACTTCTCAAACAAGAGGATCAAATTTCTCCTGTAAAAGAGTCCCTAGACAACATCATACTTGCCGACTCTACAAGTTACTCTACAAATTATGGTAAAGTTTGGCGTCTGCCGATAGGTATGTTGAGAAAATTTGAAAAAGCTAAACTTTCCAACCTGCAGAAAAGTGGGTTGCCAGTGCCAATAAAATTGTCTATTCTTCATAAATTCTTTCCCGAAACCTTTAATAAAATCAAAGAGGCTTTTATATCAGTTTTCCCAAGTGTATCAGATATAAAAATTGAGACTGTCCGAGTTAATAACATTCCTATTGAACTATTTGATTTTTTCAAAGAGGGCAACACTGTTAGCATTAGAGAAAAGGGTGTGAAAGATTGGACTCAAAATATATCTTCGGGAATGATAAAGACACTGATGTATATTGGTGAGTTATATTTATCTCCTGAAAATAGTATCATACTAATTGATGAATTTGAGAATAGTTTAGGTGTTAATTGCTTGGATAGTGTCACGGAACTGATACTGGGCGATAAAAGGTTTCAGTTTTTTATAACTAGCCATCACCCTTACATAATCAATAATGTCAGTCCCGCTTACTGGAAAATAGTGACTCGGAAAGGGGGTTTGGTCACGATCAAGAATTCAGAAGATTTTCATATATCCGAATCGAGGCAAAAGGCTTTTATTGACTTAATCAACGTTCTAGAAGATAATGAAGACATGGAGGAATAAAAGTGAATATTTATTTTTTAGTTGAGGGAAAGAGTACGGAGAAAAAAATATACTCTAAATGGCTTCAACATCTAATTCCCGAACTAGAACAAGTTAAATATCACGATGAGGTCAAAAATAACAACTACTACCTCATAAGTGGCAAAGGATATCCTAGAATTTTGGATGATGCGCTTGATAACGCGGCTGATAAGATTCGGGAAACATTAAAATACGATTATCTTGTAGTTTGTGTTGATGCAGATGAAGAGTCGGTAGAAGAGAGAGTTCATTACATATATGAAGTGATACGAGAGAAAGAGCTAAACTTAGGAAAAACCAAGGTTGAAGTAGTTGTACAAAATCGTTGTATAGAAACCTGGTTATTAGGAAACAGGAATATTTTTCACTCCAGGCAATCGTTACTCGAGGGAAAGTTGCCAGAGTATGTAAAATACTATGATGTTTCTCAGAATAATCCCGAGGAAATGGGTAAATATAACGAGAAAAATCATGCGGATTTTCATCTAAAGTACTTACAGGAAATTTTTAGATCAAAAAACACAGCTTACACAAAGAAGTATCCAAGAGATGCTGCAAAAAAATATTATCTTGAGCAACTGCAAAAAAGGGTACAAGAAAACCCGGACGATCTCAAAACTTTTCAAGTTTTTTTGAAATTTTGTGAAATAGTCAGAAACAATATAATTCACAATATTGAGTAGCGGTAGCTCACAAAAGCTAAGCTCAGATTATATGATCCTGTTTAGAGAAAGTTAGTATCCCTGACGTCAGTGCCTATGCTAAGTGAAGGGTTATCAGGAATATTTTCAATATCGAAACACTCAACGGAGCCGGCGCTGCGATTAACCTGGGCGGCACAGTTCAAGGTAATCAGACCGGTTCACAGTCTCCACCACCTGAAGGCTAAAATATAAGGTAACTCCCTGACAAAAACCAAACCCTATTACCATTGCCCTTCAACCGGCTCAGAAACCCCATCCACATCAAACCAATCTTAACCATGAAAGCCATTGAAACCACCGCTATCCTCTCCGAAAATGGGCAACTTACCCTAGATGAACCACTGGCACTTGACGTGAACAGCCGAGTTCGAGTAATTGTACTGATCACTGAACCTGAAGATGACCCAGACGATACCTCCATTACCGAGATTCAGGAAGGACTCTACCAAGGCTGGCAAGACATCTTAGGTGGAAGAACGAAACCCGTTTCCCAACTTTGGGAGGGGATGGATGTCGACTAACTCACCCATTCAAGTTTTAGTCAGCGATCGCTTTGTTACGGAAATACACCAGCTTGCAAAGCGATATCGCCGTATCCGTTTAGATGTTCAACCCGTTATCGATCAACTAGAAGCGGGCGAGTTACCCGGCAATCAGATTCCTGGCATGGACTATACTCTCTTTAAAGTGAGAGTTAAAAACAGTGATGCTCAGAGGGGTAAACGTGGTGGCTACCGCATTATATACTACCTAAAAACAGAAACTCAAATTCTACTCGTCACCATATACTAAAAATCTGACAAATCTGATGTTACAACTGCTCAAATACGGGACATTATCACTCGTGCTGAGTTAGACTTCAGGAGGTCTAAAAACATAGAAAACCGAAATGACTAACAATTTCAATATCCAAAACTTCAACGCTGACAAGGCTGCCATTAATCTGGGTGGCACTGTTGAGGGCGATCAGATTGGAACCTATCATGAGCCGTCCACAGATGCGGAAGTACAACAAGCCGTTGCTGACCTGCAAACTCTTCTGGCTCAACTGGAGACTCAACATCCCCAGGTCACTACTGAACAGGAAGCCTCGGCAATTATCGAGGCTGAATTCAGCGAAATTCGCCAAACTCCAAATCGTGCCAATTTTTTGCCCTGAGATTGGCCGGCAGCGAAATCTATAACAAGGCGCTAAAAACATGATATGACAGAAGAGAGCCGTACTGTTTTCGCAAATAACGGTTTATGGATAAAGGAGCAGGATGACGCAATCACTTCCGTCTAAACTCTATGCAGAAGCCATCGTGCGATCGCCCGCTCGAACGTCCCTGTTGTCCGAAGCCACTCCTCTGACACCTGAGGCGATCGCCCAGTTTTATGGCGATCGCCGCACCCTGGATCAAGCCTGCGATCGCCTCGCCGCGGCCGGGTTTGAAGTGCTACAAGTCGGCAATCTTTCTATCAGTATCGCCGCCCCAGCAGACACCTACGAACGAGTTTTTCAGACCCAACTTCGTTCTGTTGAGCGTCCCGTCATTAAAGAACAAGCCAGAGAAACCACCGCCAGTTTTATCGATGCGGCGGACAGCCAACAATTTGGCAAAATCGACACGGAAAACAGCCCCCTAGCCGAGTTCTTAGATGGGGTCGCCATTAATGAACCGGTGTACTATCTGGGATATCCCTCTCCCTCGCCAACCCCCCCCAGCGTCCGTCAAACCTATCTCCAAGTTCCCGATGGTCTCGCCCAAGCCTTAAACGCCCAATCTCTGCATGAGCAAGGCATCTGCGGTCAAGGAACCCATGTGGTGATGGTGGATACGGGATGGTACCGACATCCCTATTTTGCTCAACATAACTATGACGTTAAGGTGGAGTTAGCCCCCGGTTCTGAGACTCCCAAAGAGGATGTTCATGGCCATGGAACGGGGGAGTCGGCGAATCTGTTGGCGATCGCCCCCCAAACTCGCTTAACTATCGTCAAAGCCGATGTGGCGATCGCCGGCAAATTCCGCAATGTCAACTCCATTGCTGCCTTTCGCACCGCCGCCCATCTCCGTCCTGATATTATTTCTTGTAGTTGGGGATCGGATATCCGCTATCCTCCCATTTCCGCCTATAATCGACTTCTGGCCGCCACCGTTGCCGATGCCATTCATAAAGGGATTATTGTGGTTTTTGCCGCCGGGAATGGTCACTGGGGCTTTCCCGCTCAACATCCTAATGTTTTGGCGGTCGGTGGGGTCTATTTACACCTGGATGGTCCCTTAAAGGGTCAATTAGAAGCCAGTAATTATGCCAGTGCGTTTAACAGTCCCCTGTATCCAAAACGGGGGGTTCCCGATGTCTGCGGCTTAGTGGGACAACGGCCCGATGCCAGTTATATTCTGCTCCCCGTTCCCCCAGGGAGTCGGATTGATAAAAACCGCGCCCTTGCCGGGGATGAAACGGAGTCTAATGATGGCTGGGCGGCGTTTAGTGGCACCTCGGCAGCAGCTCCCCAAATTGCGGGAATTTGTGCTTTAATACGACAGATGGCTCCGCAGTTATCGCCGTTTCAGGTTAAGGAAATTCTGCAACAAACGGCTCGCGATGTTCAGTCGGGGGGATGTCATCCAGATGCTGGGGGTTATCGGTCTCAGCCGGGGTTCGATTTGGCGACTGGGGCGGGTTTGGCGGACGCGGCGGCGGCGATCGCGTTTCTCACTCAGAGGCGGTTTTCAACGCCTCACAAGGGCAACCACGAGGTTTATCAGTCATCAATTCGGAGGACACCTAAAATGTCAGATTTTCCTAAGCTACGTCAAAATTTGGAAACGCTTATTGTTGAGTTTAATGAGCTTCTGCAAGAGAAGATTGAAGGAGGGCATATTGAAGACGTTGAGCTCAGTATTTCTGAGGGTAATTTTGTCAGGCGATCGCCGAAAACTCGCGGTATTCTTGCCCTAGTAAAGTTGTTAAAAGAGTTGGATGATCCTGCTAACCTAGAATTGAAACACGTTTTCGCTGCCCAGAGTTTGTTGAAAATCCATCAATATCGTGAACTAGCGACGGAAGTTTTGATTCAAGCGATTACCCATGACTCTAAAAAGATTTCAGAAGCTGCAACTCAGGCTCTCGGTGAACTCATGAATTCAGGAGAAACTTCAGAAGATTTAATGAATTGTTGCCAATCAGAGTCGGGGAATTTTTCAAGCCTATTTTATAATTCTATACTATTGTACTTTGAGGATCAAAATGGAAAATATCAAACATTTGGGACTGGAATAAGACAAGATGACGGCTCTTATGTTGTCAGATTGGGACCTTCAGGAAATTGAGTATGATTTTTTGTTGCATTAAGAGTTAAAATTGGCTGATAATCCTCAATTTTAAAAGACCTATGCCAACTTAAATATCTTTCAAAAAATTCAGATCCTATAATATGCAGAGGTCTTCAGGAAATCGGGTCTAATTTGTTGTATTGAATACAAAATAGCAAGAGGTTGAATCTGCTATATCACCCTGAAATCTCAAGACTCATCTTCACTTCAATTTGAGAAAAGATACTTATAAATTACATTGGGAAAAATTACGATCTAGATCTTCTATATATGAAGGAAGCCTGGTTCTACAGAGTGTCGCATCTTCAAGTTGAGCCGCTGTAAGATGAAGAGCATTTGTTAAATCGACATCAGTTAAATTGGTATCTCTCAAAGATGCTCCTTTAAAGTTAGTTTGATGTACCAATGCACCTGTAAGATTAGCTCCATTTAGGTCAGCAAAATTTAAATGAGTAAAATTCAAATGAGCATTTTTCAGAGTAACACCGTCAAGGTTAGCTCTTGTTAGATCTGCAAAATCAAGAGTAGCCCCTGTAAGATTTGAACGACTCAACTGAGTTCTTTGTAATTTGGTTTTAAAGAGATTTGCATTAGAAATATCAATGTCAGCCAAATATTCCTTACATAAATTCATCTCATTTAATCGATATTTCGGCCACCATAAAAATTCAATTATGTATTGAAGATTAGGTATTGGTCTATAGGTATCGGGACTTTCTGCAATTCGGTCACAGTTTTTCTGAGATAAAGCACCTTCAGTTAAATAAATGACTCCAAAATAAAGAGAGATGAGAATCAGTGTTACAGGCATCAAGGAATATAACCCTAAAGATTTAGCCCGATCGCCCCTCCGCTTCCATTGACTCTGGCGAATAAACTCCCGAGCCAACGCAGACAACGCCGTTTCCCCCTCCGAGGACTCCTGAAACTCCTTCGCATCCCGTAACGGACGACCTTGCAGCAAATACCCCTTAGACTGACCTGATTCCTGCCAATCTTGCGCCAATTGCTCAATCTTGCGCTTCTTGTGTAACGCTTCGCGAGATTCCTTAATCCACTCCTGCAACTGACCCCAATGACGAATTAACGCCTCATGAGCCACTTCCAAAGTTTCCTGGTGCTGCTGATTCAGCGATACCGAGAGAAACCGCACCCCAGGCGCTGCAAACTGATTGATAATCACCTCAAGCCGATCGCCCTCTTCAGAACTCGCCACCAACTCCGACGTCAGCACTCGGCGGCGGGTGTCCTCGCTTCCCTCCCCCAATTGCACCAATCCCAGGAACATCCGACGGGCCAGAGCGCGATCGCCGTGAGGTAAGTCCTCATACAGCCGTTGAGCCTCCCCCGCTAACGCACCTCCTACCCCACCAATCCGGGTTAACGTCTCCACTTCGGAAACACCAGCTTCCAATCCCTCCCAAATCTTAGTTAGAGCAAACTGCAACAGGGGAAGTGCATGATCTTGTCCCTGCATCTGTTGCAGAAGCAGGGTAATCACCGCCTCATCTAAGGGATGACCGGCTAATTCTGCCGGTTTGGCGATCGCCTCGCGCAACTCCTCGACTAACAGAGGACGCACCAACACCCCTTGTTCCGAAAACAGATGATAGAGTGGCGGATGCTGTTGCAACTCCCGCAAAAAATCACTGCGGAACGTCACCACCACCGTCACCTGTCGGTTGCGATCGCCCGCCGCCTGAACTAAGTTGCTAATAAACGCCTCTCGTTCCCCCTCCGAGTCACACAGAGAATAGATTTCCTCAAACTGATCGACAAACACAATCAGCGGCGAGGTATGAATCTCGGGTAACAGGGCCGCAATCTTGCGCAAACCACAAAACTCCGGTTGATTTCCCAACATTCCCGGTTTCACCGCACAGGGTTTCTCTAAAACCGCCAAAAACTCCTCACTTTTGGCCACTGGGGTGGGGTCATGGGTGGCCACTTTGGCCAACACCATCGCCAAGGCTTCTAGGGGACGATGGCCCGGAATCAGGGTGGCCACCTGCACGGAGTGACAAATGGGGAGGGGACGACGCACCAACTCAGGAATCAACCCCGCGCGAACTAGGGAGGATTTCCCACAGCCGGAGGGGCCATAGACGGGGAGAAATCGCAATTGCTGATCCTGTTGAGAGAGATCCCGCAGTTTCGTCCAAAGGGCCTCGATTTGGCGATCGCGACCAAAAAAGCGTTCATAATCCCGTTCCTGAAACGCCAGCAGTCCTTGATAGGGATTCGCCTTGAGGGTTGCGGCTGTGGTCTTCTTTTCCTCAGTTTGCAGGACACTCCCGTAAATCGTGACCTGATTGTTATCACCTGAAATGAGGAAACTTCCCCCCTGCATTTTCTGCACAGACAAAGCCGTACTATCGTGCATTGCGCCGATAACTTGGCTGTCTTCGGCGGTTTCAATCTCTTGCCGAATGGACTCGTTCATTAGGCGTTAAAGTTGCCCCCCACGTTACCCACTTCACCGACATTGGTGGCTTTACTATTACTCATATTGCCGATCGCCTGTCCCCCCTTCATCTCACCAATGGTTTGTTGAACCCCAGGGGAACCCGAATCTTGTTCCGCTTCCGCCAAAATTTGGGCGATCGCCTCCTGTAATTGCGGGTCTTTCTCAATCATTTCGGCTAACTTCGCTTCAAAAGGTTTTTTCCAAGTATCATCGTCAGGGTTTTTTGCCAACTCTTCTGCCGCCAATTTCGCGGCCATTTCCTGCTCCAGCTTGGGTTGTAGCGCTTGCCAGAGTTTACAGGCTTGTTCCCAACCCGCTTGTCCCAGTTCCCCGACGCTTGCCACCAGTTCCGACTCACCGACCTTTTTGAGAAGAGCTGGCAAGTAGGGGATTAATAGACTCGAAACAACGGTAATGTTCATGGTTGATGCCAACGTTTTAGGACGGTCTTATCTTGATCCTAATACCAGATGGGAGACTGTCAATACTTTATAGTTGCGTCATTTCACTTCGTTACAAGAAAAAAATTTATGAACCCGGAAGTATGGCTGCCGGGTTGGGGGGCTACTATAAACCTGATGATTGGTTTTTAGGTTATGCCTCAGTCTCGTCAACTTGAACGTTTCCTGCGTATTGATGAACTCTTGCGCCAGGAGTCCCGTTACACTCAGGAGGACTTAGCCAGAGCCTGTGAAGTGAGTCAACGCCAGATGCGAGAGGATCTCAACTTTTTGCGCGATCGCTATGATGCTCCCCTAAACTACAACCGCAAACAGGGTTGGCATTATACAGATCCGACCTGGCGTTTACCGTCGATTTCTCTGAGTCAGGGGGAATTGTTGGCTCTGATGACGGCCTCTCAGATGTTGTCAGGCTATGGAGGCCTCTATGAAGCGGAGGTGCGATCGGCTTTGGAACAATTGGCGAAGCGTTTACCAGATCAGTCTCGTATTGATTTGCAACAACTGGCCCATGAGCGGATGATTTTTGCTCCCGGAGCCAGTTTAAGTCTCGATCCCCAGATTTGGCGCACGGTGGTTGAAGCCACGCAAACACGACGTCGCTTGTGGTTGCGCTATTTTGCGGCCTCCCGACGCAAGGAGAGTGAGCGTGAGTTCGATCCGTATCTCATTCATGTCTTCCGAGCGACGAATCTCTATCTGATTGGTTACTGTCATCTACGCCAGGATATCCGCTGGTTTCGGGTCGATCGCATCCGTGAGGCGCGGTTGTTGGATATACCGTTTGAGGTGAATCCTGAGTTTGATGCCAAAACCCATCTGGAGAAGCTGTTTCAGGTGGAGGTGGGAGGCGAACCTCACTTGATTGAAATTGAATTTGACCCACAAACCGCTCCGTTTGTCAAGGAGCGTCAGTGGCATTCCAGCCAAGAAGTTGAATGTCATAGGGATGGTTCAATGACGCTGCGGTTTACGGCGACGGGGTTGAATGAGATTAAACGTTGGCTGTTGGGGTATGGCAAGGGGGCGATCGCGCGTCATCCTCCTGAGTTAGTCGAAATGCTGCAAAATGAGACCGAAACCATGGCCCGACAGTATGAAACGGGAGAGTTTGAATGATGAATGCTAAGGTAAAAAATATAAAATCCGCTCGTTCTACCACAATAAACGGCTCTAGCTATCTGCGCATTTGGGCGTTTGGTACATTTTGAAACGTTACCCTTTGATGCCTTCAGGCGCTAAACTTTACTCAATTCACCGAGGTCTTATGACATTCGCCACACAATCTCATCCCCACTCCTCAGCGTCTATCCAATCGGCTTATATCGAACTCCATTTTCCAGCCCAGGGTCACACCTGGTGTGCTGACCAAAATTACCGCCTGTTGGGGGCCATGGCGAAAGAACACCCAAGCCTACATCAGCTTGAGGGGTTAGCCATCAACACCATTTCTGGGATTCCCGATAAACAAGGTAAAATTCAACTGACAGAGGCTTCCCGCTTATCCCTGCGCTGTCCGAGTGAGTCACTCTTAACTGTATTACCCCTAGCTGGAAAAACCCTAAAAATCGGCGCTGATTCGATTTCGTTAGGATACCCAGAAGTTCGTCCCTTGCGTCCGGTTAGTGAATTAAAAGCCCGGTTAGTTGCCATTAAACATCCTTCAGGAAACTTTAACGAGGTTACACCCGATTGGTTTTTAGGAGCCTGCGATCGCCAACTCAAAGCATTAGGAATTGATGCCCCAGTCGGGATTCCCGCCAATGAAGATGGAGAGCCTGACCGAAAAACCTTAAAGATTAAGGGTAAAACTGTTGTCGGGTACAGCGTAGTTGTTGCAAACCTCTTACCGGAACAGTCCCTGCTCCTACAAACCCGAGGGATTGGCGGAAAACGGCGAATGGGTTGTGGCTATTTCGTTCCCTATTGTCTCAATATCGGTGAGTGAGGGCTGATACCATGAATCATAACTTATTGGCAAAAAGCAAGCCACAACGCAGTCTCCAAGACCACTTAAACGATACAGAAGAAGCAGCGCGTTGGATTTTTCGCGATCGCATCCTAGAGAACTGGTGTCGTTTTTTCAAAACAGAGCCAACTCTATTTCTTCGCTTACTGCGTGTAGCCGCTCTCTTTCATGATGTCGGCAAAGCAAACCATGAGTTTCAGCAGATGTGCCATGGTCAACGGGTCAAACAAACCCTACGACATGAATGGCTCTCTGCCTTGATTTTACATTTATATGCTGTCCGAAATTGGCTAGATCCTGCCGAAAACTTTGATTTTGAAGTGGTGGTTGCAGCCGTCCTCGGTCATCACATGAAGGCGGATGATAACTGGTCGAATACTTGTAAAACTGCCGTCAAGATCCTGGACTTAGATTTAAACTCAGAACAAGTTCAGTCGGTCCTGCTTCGAGTTTGTAACATTTTAGATCTCAAAGAAGTTCCCAACGACCTTCCTGAGCGATGGAACTTTGATGACCCCATTTGGAAAGCAGCCAGAAAGGATGGACGGTTCACCGGAAAAAAATCGTTTCAACGTTCGATCCGGCGTGATCCGAAACGACGAGGTTTACATTTAGCCGTCAAAGCGGGTCTGGTGGCAGCCGACACCGCCGCCTCGGGACTGATCCGTGAAGGTCATTCAATTCAAACCTGGATTGAGGAACAGCTACATAAACCTCCTCTCACCGTTGAGGAATTAGATCGGGACATTCTTCACCCCAAATATAAAGCGTTAGAACGCACATTTGAGGAACTTTATAATTTCCAGAAAAATGCTCAAAACTTGAGCGATCGCGCCTTGCTACTCGCCGGGTGTGGTCGCGGCAAAACCCTAGCGGCATATCTCTGGGTTCGTGGAGTGATTCGTCGGGGAACCTATCCCATTGGTCGTGTCTTGTTTCTCTATCCTACTCGGGGAACCGCCACGGAGGGCTTTAAGGACTATGTGAAGGCTGCCCCTGAATCGGATGCGGGTTTGTTTCATGGAACCAGTACCTATGAACTTGACCAACTGATGCAGTCACCGGATGATGGCGATTCGAGTGATGGTAAGTCCGATTATCGAACCGATCCCCGTCTATTTGCCTTGGGATTATGGGGGAAACGCTATCTGTCGGCCACAGTTGATCGCTTTTTAGCCTTTCTCTCCTTTGACTATGGTTCGACCGTGCTATTGCCTATGTTGAGTGATGCGGCGATTGTTCTCGATGAAATTCACGCCTATGATCGCCGAATGTTCGACCAAGTGGTGGCGTTTTTGAACGCATTTGATGGTCCCGTCTTGTGTATGACCGCTACTCTATCTGAAGTCCGACGCAACGAACTTGAAGACCTCGGCTTAGAACGCTATCCCCAAGATCGCCAAGAATTGCGAGATTTAGCCCAAGAAGAAGAGCGCGATCGCTACCACATCCAACATTGTCAGCCCACAGTCGCCCAGCAAGCTGCGATCGAGGCCTATCAAGCCGGAAAACGGGTGCTTTGGGTCGTCAATACCGTTGGCCGTTGTCAGCAAATCACCAGGGAGGTACAGAAAACGTTCAAAAAGTTGGGAGACGAAGAGACTCAGGTGCTGTGTTACCACAGTCGTTTTAAACTCAAGCATCGCAACCAACGACATCAACAAGTGGTTCAAGCGTTCAAACAGTCGGAAGGTAAACCAGTAGAGAGGGCGATCGCCATCACCACTCAAGTCTGTGAGATGAGCCTTGATCTTGATGCAGACGTGTTAGTTACGGAACTCGCACCCTGTAGCGCCTTGGTACAGCGATTTGGCCGCAGTAACCGCCATGGGATTTTGGATCACTCGCAAATCTGGGTGTATGACCCCGAAAAACCGGCTCCCTATTCCAAAGAACAGCTTGAACGCGCTCATGAGTTTCTCCACGCTGTTATCAAGGCACAACCCTACAGTAGTCAGAAACTGCTAACTGAACAGTTGGAACGTTACGGAGAACGGGAAACGAAAGCCGATAAAAATGCTCCTTTTCTGACTGGGGGCTATTTCGCCAATCGCGAGTCATTCCGGGATATCGAGAACTGGACTCACGACTGTATTTTATGGCAGGACTTAGACGAGGCGATCGCTCGGATCGAGGCCAAAGACCCCACATGGCACGAGTTGGTGCTTCCCGTTCCCAATTTTGTCCCCACTGAGCGACCCAGTGACACCCAAGGACAGTTTCTCAAGTATCTGCGTCTGGCTCCCGATGCTCTTTACAGTGAAACCGTAGGATTTCAAGCATGATCGAACTCACCTATCGACTGGGACAGCTTCCAAGTCCCGCCTATCGTGCCGGCCTCGCTGGACTGGTGTTTTTAATTCGCTATCTCCACCGCGATCGCCCTGAAACAGAACCCCTGATTTACACCGATATTAATCCATATGAGGCAACCTTTTACTGCGAGCCAGAAGGGTTGCAGGCATTGATGAACCTAGCCTTTGATGCCCATTACGAGGTGAAATTCTCTAAAAGCAAAATCAAAGATCCCATTGAAATTAAAGAGACGGAGGAGGGAAAACTCTATGGCTGGAATTTGCTAGTGGTCAAGGCCGCACCTTTACAGGAGCATGATCCGTCGGGACTTTGGACTCAACTTTGGTCAGACTGGTTATTGAATAGCATCCGGGCAATTCCTAAATCCCGCAAACCTTTTCAACTGCGAGCTAAGGGTGAGTCGGTGGCAATTGATAAACTCTGGAAAGCCTTACAAAAACCGGATGCCAAAGTGGGGCTAAGTTCATCGGCGCTGATTGGCGCGGAAGCCAAAACATCTGAGGGAGTCTCCCTCAATGATACCAATGCCCAACAATTCTTATTGAATTTTTGGGGTTATGTCAGTCAGCCTTATGTGCCTTGTCGGTTTGATAGTGATGGTAAACGGGAAGACTGGGGCTATGCTGTTGCCATTCCCGATGTTCAAGATTTAGAGGACTTCATTGATGGATTTGCGGAGTTTCTTGAACGCCGTCGTCCGAATCCACCTCAATATAAGGGGTATCGACCGTTAGATGCCCTTGTAGAACTCCCGGAGGAAGCGGGACTGGATTCCTTACGGCTGATTCGAGAACGTATGACCCAAAGCGATCTGGCCAGCACCGTTGAATATGATGTGTTGGGGTTTGAAGTCTGTCATGGGGTTCGGACGAATGCCCAACGGGGTCCGGATGTGATGACCATTAGCTATATTCAACCAGATTTAGAACGGGATAATCACTACGGCCGTATTCGAGAAACATTTCGTTGTCCTTGGTTTCGCCGACATTTACTGCAAAATTTGCTGAAGCATCGCTCTTGGACAGCTCGTTGGGGAGACGTACTGTCAACAGCATCTCAGAAGTGGTTTGATAATCGCTTCTTTCCCCATGATTGTCAACTTGTCTTTAATCGGGAGAAAAACATTGTGGAATTTCACGAATTAGCTCACATCATTAAATCCTTGTGCGATCGCTATCTCAATGCTCGCTTAGCCAGCAAAAATAAAGCTATTACCAAGGAAAACAAACACGAGGAGGCTCGACGAGAATTTTTTTCGGTGCGATCGCGCAGCCAGAAGGAAGCATTTCGAGAGTATTTCTTTGGCACGTTATGCAGTCAGGTAAATCCAGTTTTATCTGTCAACAAGCACAGTTCTCGATACGATGAAGACGAAAAGCTCCATCGAATGCTTTTACTGGCAGAAGCCATTGAGAAAAATACAGAAACTATTCGAGGTCTAACGATGTTGGCATTGGCGAGTAATTTCAATGCTTCTGAAAAAACAGATAAAGAACCTCCAAAGAAAGCGGACTAGCTCGGTTTTTGCTCTGAAAAACCTTGCCTCAGATACCCAGTCGGGATTGTTTACCCCATCGAATTTTATTCACAGTTATGTCAACTTCAAACCCATCTCTCAATCTGTTTGCAACGGTCTTAACTCATGCTGCCCCGAGTAGTAATTATCGAGGTGAGTCAGAACAAAATCGAACGGTTTTACAGAAAATTGCCCGAGGTGAACATCAATATGCCATTGTTTCTGCCGACTCTATTCGCAATGCTATGCGGGAAACTTTAGCTCAACTGGGCTTTCCCTGTAACCGTGTTCGCATCCAGGATGCGGGGCAATTAGCAGTCTCCTTTGAAAACTTGCCCAATCCTGATCAATATGCCGATGATTGGGCATTTGGCTACATGGTTGCGGATGAAAAAAAGTATGGAAAAAACATGAGCCATCCGACAAAACGAGATAGTATTATGCGGCTGAACACAGCCGTTGCGCTGGCTCCCTATCGTTTTGAAGCCAGTTTGCATCAATCTCCCAAAAATGTAGAACGGAAACCCCGAACTAAAGTGTTTTGGTTGAACTCTAAGGAGTCTGCATTACTTCATCGTGAGGCAAGTTATACGGCTTTTCAATATCCTGTTGCATTATGTGGGCGGGATTGTCAGACTAATCCAGAATGGACGAAAGGATTGCTACAAGCGATCGCCCAACTAAATAATGTCGCCGGTGCTCATGCTCGTAGCTATTTTGAGTTTGCCCCTCGCTCCTTAGTGGTTCGTTTAACACCAAAGCTTGTAGCAGGTTTTGATACCTATGGGTTTGATGAAACGGGCAACTGGCGGGAACTTTCCCGCTTGAATGATCAGGATTTACCGGCTCAAGAATTCTGGCTGGGTGGGGACTGTGTTCGTCAGATGTCAGAGGAAAAAGTTGACGCCTTAGAACAGGCGGGTGCTCATCTCTATCAAAACCCAGATCGCCTCTTGGACGAGTTGACGCAGGTGTTTCTAGGAGACTCAGATCGTGCTACTACTTAAGTTAAAGGCTCCCTTTGCCGCTTTTCGTCCCTTACAAGCGGGGACATTTCGCGCCACAGCTCCAACCATTTCTCCAACCGCTGCCTATGGGTTATTGCTGAACATAGCTGCTATTGAAACTCGTGATTGGAGCAAGATTAGTAAATCAGCAACTCCAATGTTGAAGAATCTGCCAAACATCGAGATTGCGATCGCCAATCGGATTGAGCCTGAAACAGCGATTCTGTTTCAGCAACTGCATAATGTCCCTGTAGGGAACGTTAAACCAGAACAGTGGGAACGCACTCAGGGATGTAAGCCTAATATCAAGCCTGTGCGTCGGGAAATTTTGGTGGACTTTGAGGCGGTGATAGCGGTGCGTTGTGAGATGGACTTGCGATCGCGCATTCTCGCCGGTTTGGAGGGGGAATATAATGGCGATCGCTATGGCTTGCCATTTGCGGGGGACAATAATTTTTTATTTGATACCATCGAGGTTTTACCGGCGGTGGCCCCTCTCCCTTGGTATTCTCGTATAGCAGACGATGCTCGGCCACAACGAGGAGTTTGTCGATTAACCACTTGGATAGATCGCACTCAATCGAGTCAAACAGTGGTTGAAACCTTTGCTCCCATTTCTGACCCCACGGTGGAACCGCCAGACGGAGCCTGGACCATGTTACCTCGTCCATAATTTTCGTTGGGGGGCGATCGCTCTCGTTAAAATTGAGCTAACTCGCCTCCCATCTGAACTGTTGCAATGATTACCACCTCATCCCTCACCCTCGATCAATTTCTGGCATTACCAGAGAGCGATGTCACCTACGAACTTATCGATGGACAAGCCATCCCCAAAATGTCTCCCAAGTTTCGCCATTCCCGCACCCAAAAAACACTCCTATTTTTACTAGAAACTTGGGCAAACAACAACGGATTTTTACAGCCAGAATGGGCAGTGCGACTCCAACGACAGGGTCGCGATTGGGTTCCCGTTCCCGCTCTACTCTATATCTCCTTTGAGCGCCTCTCCCCCGATTGGGAGGACGATGCGCCCTGTCCCGTTGCGCCAGAATTAGTTGTAGACATTGTCTCTCCTGGACAGTCCTTTGGGGCGATCGCCGAAAAAGCCAGCGCCTATCTCATTGCCGGAGTAGAACGAGTCTGGCTCATTGATACTCAGCATCGTAGTTTAACGGTGTTCACCGCCAATCAGATGCCCCGAATTTATCAGCCGCCGGATGTCGTTGAAGATGATTTATTTCCCGAGTTGACTCTTTCAGTCTCGGATATTTTTCACTCGTGAATGGTTAAAAGGGTGTCAACTCAGAAAAGTTTAAAACCTTTTAGAAGCCGGAAGCATGGCTGCCGGCTCGCTTTTTTAAGATAGACCTGAACTCTATTCAAGGTCTGAAAACATGACAACGACAACCCTATCCTCAACCTCAACGATTCGGGTTTGTGCCTTGCACGCCTTCGCCTATTGTCCTCGCCTTTTTTACCTCGAAGAAGTCGAAGAACTTTACACCCAAAATCAAGCGGTATTTGAAGGTCGTCGCTTGCACGCCGAACTTGAACGTCAAGAAGAGGGCGAATGGGACGATTTCTTTCTCACCGACGAAACCCTGGGTTTGCGAGGTCGGGTGGATGCCTTGCGGACTCGCGATGGACAGTTGATTCCTTACGAGCATAAGAAGGGACGATGCTATCGTGATGCCAACAAACAGGCTCAGGCTTGGCAGAGCGATCGCCTGCAAATCCTCGCCTACTGCTGTCTCCTAGAAACCATTGCCCAACATCCCATTCAAGAAGGTCGTATCCGCTACCACGGCGATAACACCTTAGTCAAAATTCCCTTCAACCCGGAGACTCGTGCCGAAGTTGAAGCCGCTGTCGCCGCAGCACAAACCCTGCGCCAGTCCCAGCAACGTCCCCCCGTCACCGACAACGAGCGGCTTTGTGCCTCCTGTTCCCTGGCTCCCGTGTGTCTGCCCGAAGAAACACGCTTTACTGACGATGACACCCATCAACCGCCGCGCTTGTTTCCCAAGGATGATGACCGCCAAATTGTCCATATCCTGGAACCGGGAACCCGAGTGGGACGCACAGGGGAGCAGTTGAAAATCACCCGTCGCAATCAGCCGGTAGAAACCCTCTCCGTGCGTCAGGTGCAACAAGTTGTCCTTCATAGCTTCTCGCAAATCTCCACCCAAGCCTTGCATCTTTGTACCTATCACGACATCGGCGTTCATTGGATTTCTGGAGGCGGGCGCTATGTGGGCAGTTTGGATTGGCGACAAGGTAGTCTACAACGGCGCTGTGGGCAATATCGAGCCCTCACCCAGCCGGAGATTTGCCTGGATTTGGCCCAGCGTTTAGTCACCTGTCGCGCCAAAGGGCAACGTCAGTTTCTGATGCGTGGCAAACGCAATCTCAATGGTTCCACGGAAGCCGTGGCCTCAGTGGTGACCTCCATGAAGCGGCTATTAAAATCCATTGAGCGCGCCGAGTCCCTAGAGCAACTCTTGGGATTGGAGGGGAATCTAGCCGCCCTCTATTTTTCCGGGTTAGGACACCTGGTGTCTGCCAAAGTGGCCCCAGAGTTGCAGTTCAATGGACGCAATCGCCGTCCTCCGAAGGATCGCTTTAATGCCTTATTGGGATTCGGCTACAGTTTGTTGCTTAAGGATGTCATTAACGCCATTTTGACCGTGGGGTTGGAGCCAGGATTGGGGTTCTACCACCAGTTACGCTCTCAGGCCCCTCCCCTGGGATTGGATTTGATGGAGATTTTCCGAGTTTCCCTTGTGGATATGCCGATTTTGGCTTCTGTGAATCGCAGTCAGTGGGATGTCGTGGCGGATTTCGACATTCGCGGCGATCGGGTTTGGCTGAGTGAGGCGGGCCGTCGCAAGTTCATCGAGATTTATGAGCGGCGCAAGGGGGAGAGTTGGAAACATCCGGTTCTCAAATATTCCCTCACCTACCGTCGTCTGTTGGAGTTGGAAGTGCGGCTATTGGAGAAAGAGTGGTCTGGGGAAGCGAATGTGTTTGCTCGTTCTGTGGTTCGTTAGGGAGGTCAGAAAAGATGGCTGAATTGCATCACTGGTATATTGTCGCCTATGACATCCGCTCTCCCAAGCGTTGGCGTAAGGCCTATAAGCTGTTGCAGGGATATGGGAGCCGTTTGCAGTATTCGATGTTTCGCTGTTGGTTGAATCCACGGGAACGGGAGAAACTGCGATGGCAACTGGAGTCGATTTTGACGGCGGAGGATGAGTTACTGTTGATTCGGCTGTCTCACCAATGTGTCCGAGATTTGCCGCAATATAACCGTCGGGAGGCATGGTCTTTGGATGAGTTGCCTTATCGGGTGATGTAGGGGGAAGAATGTGCAAGGATAGCTCGATGTTGACTCAAGGGATGAGTGACCTGTGGCTGAAATGCTTGTTGGCTCAAGGTTTTGGGCTGCTTGGGGGTGCGAGGGTTGCTTGCAATTTCTGGAAAGTCTCTCTATGTCTGGGTTTGCGGAGTCTGGGGTTGGCTGGTCTGGAGGCTCTTGAGGCTGGGTCAGGCTATCCTGGTGGTATCCTTGTCAAACGGTCTGTGAAACTAAGCTCTATGGCGGTTTCGAGGGTCGCAGTTTAATTCCTCTGATTGCCGAAAGGCGTTGAGCACAGAGTCAGGAGAAGGCGATCGCCGAAGCGGAAAAAGGTTTAATTCCTCTGATTGCCGAAAGGCGTTGAGCACCTTCAAAGAGCAGCAAATCACTTTAGGTCTTTTTCCGTTTAATTCCTCTGATTGCCGAAAGGCGTTGAGCACAGTGCCATCATTGCTGGCTGTAACGGCCGCGCTCCGTTTAATTCCTCTGATTGCCGAAAGGCGTTGAGCACAAGGAAGACCTGGCATATCGTCCGGGGATTGGCTGGTGTTTAATTCCTCTGATTGCCGAAAGGCGTTGAGCACTGACTGATTCTGAATATCAACAATTGGAACTGGACAATGTTTAATTCCTCTGATTGCCGAAAGGCGTTGAGCACGGGACAGAAAAGCTGAACGAGACCGCCGATTGAGCGGTTTAATTCCTCTGATTGCCGAAAGGCGTTGAGCACATGAGGATGAGGATATGGATTGCTGCGATCGCGTAAGTTTAATTCCTCTGATTGCCGAAAGGCGTTGAGCACCAAACTACAGCCCGAAGGCTGCTAAGGCGGAACTCGTTTAATTCCTCTGATTGCCGAAAGGCGTTGAGCACGGCTTGGCCGGACGCGAAAATGTGGCCTCCTTTGACCAGGAGTTTAATTCCTCTGATTGCCGAAAGGCGTTGAGCACACTCTCAATCGCTTCTAGCAGCTTCCAAAGTGTCGCAGGTTTAATTCCTCTGATTGCCGAAAGGCGTTGAGCACAAATAGCTTGCTGTCTAAGCTCCAGTTCTTGAATCGTTTAATTCCTCTGATTGCCGAAAGGCGTTGAGCACATTCGCAATCCTTCCCGCCAGAGGGCTGAGTCTGGGGTTTAATTCCTCTGATTGCCGAAAGGCGTTGAGCACCTGACCACCTTGTTGAGAATCCCGACATTTGACCAGTGGGTTTAATTCCTCTGATTGCCGAAAGGCGTTGAGCACGGTCGGGAACCCGTGATGACAGGCGGAATCCGCCTTTTGTTTAATTCCTCTGATTGCCGAAAGGCGTTGAGCACATGGCCCACAAAAAGAAACTAACTGACCCCACGGTTGTTTAATTCCTCTGATTGCCGAAAGGCGTTGAGCACCTTGAACCTATTTTCTCTTATTTCGGAGGATTGCTAGGGTTTAATTCCTCTGATTGCCGAAAGGCGTTGAGCACGAGAATAACCGTTTTCCCTGTTTCGACACAACAGAGTTTAATTCCTCTGATTGCCGAAAGGCGTTGAGCACGGAGTACAATCTTCTTCTTGTTCATAGCTTTTTAGTCTAAGTTTAATTCCTCTGATTGCCGAAAGGCGTTGAGCACTAGGCGACCCACTTGTTGCAACTAAACGTGTTGGGAGTTTAATTCCTCTGATTGCCGAAAGGCGTTGAGCACATTTAGAAGGAACACCCACGGCAAGCTTCCGTTCTCGTTTAATTCCTCTGATTGCCGAAAGGCGTTGAGCACTCCAAGATACAGTATCTATGATGCGCCGACAAGTAAGTTTAATTCCTCTGATTGCCGAAAGGCGTTGAGCACCGACGCTTCCAGGCATTAAAGTTCCGCCCTTAAAGGGGTTTAATTCCTCTGATTGCCGAAAGGCGTTGAGCACTAATCATCCTCTGGCTCACTGAGTTCCAAAACCACCATGTTTAATTCCTCTGATTGCCGAAAGGCGTTGAGCACGATAAAGTGGTTGGTAGGTGTGCTGTTACTATATTCTGGTTTAATTCCTCTGATTGCCGAAAGGCGTTGAGCACAGCAACATCACTTCTATAACCCGGCACGGACACAGCAGTTTAATTCCTCTGATTGCCGAAAGGCGTTGAGCACATGCCAATGTAATTTAGTAATCGTAGGGATAGGGATGTTTAATTCCTCTGATTGCCGAAAGGCGTTGAGCACGGATGAATGAGACAACCTGATCCGCTACAATCCGGCAAAGTTTAATTCCTCTGATTGCCGAAAGGCGTTGAGCACATAAGAAGTGGGAACCCCTGCTGAGGGAATACTCAGGTTTAATTCCTCTGATTGCCGAAAGGCGTTGAGCACGATGATGGATGGTTTACCTCAATGTTGCAAGAAGGCTGTTTAATTCCTCTGATTGCCGAAAGGCGTTGAGCACAACCTTCTTAGCTTTTCTGCCATACCCCTCGAACCGTTTAATTCCTCTGATTGCCGAAAGGCGTTGAGCACATACTGGCACGGAGATTTTCACCCCAAAATATATAGTTTAATTCCTCTGATTGCCGAAAGGCGTTGAGCACTGGCCCAATCGACAATCAGCTATTACAGAAAGGGAGTTTAATTCCTCTGATTGCCGAAAGGCGTTGAGCACTTTTTTCGCCGGAAATCCCAGCGTGTGTTTCTTCCTGTTTAATTCCTCTGATTGCCGAAAGGCGTTGAGCACAAGAGGATTTAGCGGGAAGTGCGCGTTGCTCAGAAGTTTAATTCCTCTGATTGCCGAAAGGCGTTGAGCACTACCTAAGTATTGACCACCACGACAAAGGGCGAGAGTTTAATTCCTCTGATTGCCGAAAGGCGTTGAGCACGAGCGACATAGAGGCGAGAATCAAAGCCCGCTTAGAAGGTTTAATTCCTCTGATTGCCGAAAGGCGTTGAGCACTTTCAGTTGGTGCAGGGGAACCAGTCGTTCCTCATCGTTTAATTCCTCTGATTGCCGAAAGGCGTTGAGCACATAATCGCCATCGGCCATATAAAACCCACCTTTCAAGTTTAATTCCTCTGATTGCCGAAAGGCGTTGAGCACGGTAGCCGCCGATTCTCGGTATTGACGAGCTATTTGTTTAATTCCTCTGATTGCCGAAAGGCGTTGAGCACTCCCTGCCCGATTCTGAGGGTGGGGCAGAATTCCGGTGTTTAATTCCTCTGATTGCCGAAAGGCGTTGAGCACAACGTGCTTCCTGGCGCTTCTGCCGAGAGGGAAAAGTTTAATTCCTCTGATTGCCGAAAGGCGTTGAGCATCTTCTTCCATAATCCTGCGCTGCGATACTCGGCTAGTTTAATTCCTCTGATTGCCGAAAGGCGTTGAGCATAAGAACTATCCCTATTGCGATACTCCCGCCGTAGTGTTTAATTCCTCTGATTGCCGAAAGGCGTTGAGCATAGAACAAAGCATTACTGTAATCGCCGCTGAACTCCAGTTTAATTCCTCTGATTGCCGAAAGGCGTTGAGCATTAGGTAAAGGGCTTGAAATGATGGGGGTGTGGCAGTTTAATTCCTCTGATTGCCGAAAGGCGTTGAGCATTCATCAACACCTGTACTAGCATCGAAGAAATCGAAGGTTTAATTCCTCTGATTGCCGAAAGGCGTTGAGCATCTAATTCTAACCGCGTGTTATTGCCCCTTTTGTTGGCGTTTAATTCCTCTGATTGCCGAAAGGCGTTGAGCATACAAAACCAAAGCGAAACTCACTGAAACAGTATCAGGTGTTTAATTCCTCTGATTGCCGAAAGGCGTTGAGCATTAGGCATGGCAAGGATTTCAGCCTACGTACCAACGCGTTTAATTCCTCTGATTGCCGAAAGGCGTTGAGCATGAAATTTTAAACCACCCCAGCTATACAATCTCAGCGTTTAATTCCTCTGATTGCCGAAAGGCGTTGAGCATGAATTCGTGGGTATAATGTCGCTGGATTCTCGTTCGAGTTTAATTCCTCTGATTGCCGAAAGGCGTTGAGCATTGAACGACGCTTTGCTTACAGACTATGCTATCGGGGTTTAATTCCTCTGATTGCCGAAAGGCGTTGAGCATTTATTCGCGCCTTAAAGGTGCGCCATTCTTCTTACGTTTAATTCCTCTGATTGCCGAAAGGCGTTGAGCATGTGGAAGCAGGTAGAAGAAATAGGATTGACAAGAGGTTTAATTCCTCTGATTGCCGAAAGGCGTTGAGCATTGGCTACCTGCGGCAATTACCAGGTAATTCACCCCGTTTAATTCCTCTGATTGCCGAAAGGCGTTGAGCATCGTGAGAAGGGCGACGAATCCTACGGGTTTATCAACTGTTTAATTCCTCTGATTGCCGAAAGGCGTTGAGCATTCTTCTTTGTTCCGCTGTTCATCAGCGGTGTCTGCCTCGTTTAATTCCTCTGATTGCCGAAAGGCGTTGAGCATGTCTAATAGGTCGCTGTACATTGCCGCATCTATTGTAGTTTAATTCCTCTGATTGCCGAAAGGCGTTGAGCATAGGTCGATGATCGCGGACCGGGACATTGGCACTCCGGTTTAATTCCTCTGATTGCCGAAAGGCGTTGAGCATCCCTTAATCAACAATTATGCCTCTCTTAAATGATGTTTAATTCCTCTGATTGCCGAAAGGCGTTGAGCATAGTATAAAGGATTCCGACGGAAAAAAAATAGGTATGTTTAATTCCTCTGATTGCCGAAAGGCGTTGAGCATCTTCAAAGGATAGAATTTTCCTTTGATTTTATTATGTGTTTAATTCCTCTGATTGCCGAAAGGCGTTGAGCATTTCTCTCCATGTTGAATGGAAGTTTTGACATACTGAGTTTAATTCCTCTGATTGCCGAAAGGCGTTGAGCATGAAGTTTTGACATACTGAACAAAGGCATTCAGTATGTTTAATTCCTCTGATTGCCGAAAGGCGTTGAGCATAGCCGCTTGCAGCCGGTATGCAGAATGCTCCCGTAAGTTTAATTCCTCTGATTGCCGAAAGGCGTTGAGCATAGGAGTTCCAGGTAAAAATGCTCGGTGCGAGTGGGTGTTTAATTCCTCTGATTGCCGAAAGGCGTTGAGCACGCCTGGTCTATTCTCAAGGAAGACCTGGCATATCGCGTTTAATTCCTCTGATTGCCGAAAGGCGTTGAGCACCTTCCGAGACATCTATCTGACCTTAGAGGAGTTAGGTTTAATTCCTCTGATTGCCGAAAGGCGTTGAGCACGACGGAGATTATAGCGGAATAACCCAGGCAATCTTGTATGTTTAATTCCTCTGATTGCCGAAAGGCGTTGAGCACGAGCCAAATATCGAAATAACAGTGTCATGGCAAGAGTTTAATTCCTCTGATTGCCGAAAGGCGTTGAGCACACCAAGCGGCGTAGGTTATCCAATTCTTGTATTCGGTTTAATTCCTCTGATTGCCGAAAGGCGTTGAGCACGGCATCACATCCGGCATGACGACCTTGGTCGTCGCGCGTTTAATTCCTCTGATTGCCGAAAGGCGTTGAGCACGTTAGTAATGTTGTAAGGGTTCAAGGATTTCTCATTGAGTATCGCGCTCGGTCGGTGGGATAACCAGACTTGACCTGATTAGCCCTGGCCGGGACGACGTAGAGGAATCCGCAGAATAAACTCCGTTCCTTGCCCTAAACGAGACTGACACTCAATCGAGCCACCATGCTTATCCACCACAATCTGACGGCAAATCGACAAACCTAGGCCCGTTCCTTGGCCCACACCCTTGGTCGTAAAACTGCGCTCGAAAATGCGCGATCGCACCGCCTCAGACATTCCCCGGCCATTATCCGCCACCCGAACCACCGCCCAATCCCCATCCTCTGACAAATCCGTGGTCAACGTAATCCGACTCGGCTGTTGTTGTAACATCTGAAAACTCATCCCCTGACTCGCCTCTTCCAAAGCATCAATGGCATTCGCAATCAAATTCGTAAACACCTGATTCAACTGTCCCGCAAAAGCTTGCACCTCCGGCAAAGAACCATAGTGACGCACCACCTGAATCTCAGGGCGTTTCTGATTCGCCTTGAGACGATGCTTAAGAATCAAAAGCGTACTTTCGAGACCATCATGGAGATCATAGCGAACCGGCTGATCGCGATCGCTGCGAGAAAACGTCCGCAACGCCTTACTAATTTCACGAATGCGATCAACCCCCACCTGCATCGACGCCATCAACTTAGGCGCGTCCTCCAACAGATAATCCAAATCCACCTCCTCAGCATGATCCAAAATCTCGAGATCCGGCTCAGGGTTGCGATCGCGATATAACTGCAAATGCTCAATCAAATCCCGAATATAATTATCCGCCAGAGTCAAATTCCCCACAATAAAGCCCACCGGATTATTAATCTCATGAGCAATCCCCGCCACCAACTGGCCCAACGCCGACATCTTCTCACTTTGAATCAACTGATGTTGTGCCAAATCCAACTCAGCCAGAGAGCGCTCCAACTGCTCAGCCCGTTCCCGTTCCCGTCGTTCCGACGCTTGCAAACTCTCATAAAGCGTCGCATTCTCAATCGAAATCGCCGCCTGAGAACAGAGCAAGCGCAGTAAATCCAAGCGTTCGTGAGTAAACGCCCCCACCGTCAAATTATTCTCCAAATACAGCACCCCGACCAACTTCCCTTGCCGTTCAATCGGCGCACAGAGGAGCGATCGCGGACGATATTGCTGAATATAGGGATCATTCGCAAACCGTTCCGGGCCTCGACTCCCCTCAAGTAAAGGCGAAAAATGTCTCGCCCCCACCTCTGCCGCATCATCCAACGCCACCGACTCCCGCCGCCGCGCCACATAATAAATCACCGAATGGGGCAATAACTCACAATGCTCCAGAGGCAGTCCCTGACGAACCGTAATCCGTTCCGTCGTCACCGTTCCCACCGCCTCAACAAACAACGGCGGCACCTCACCCCGAGGTCGCGTCTCATCCGACGCCGCCAAAATCAAAAAGCCCGTTTGCGCCCCAGCATTTTCCAACACAATCTCAATCAACTTACTCAGCAGCGACTCCAAAACAATCTCACTCGACAGAGCATGAGTCGCCTTAATCGCCGTCACCCGATCTAACATTTCCCCCGACGAGCGATCCACCGATGTCTCTAAAATCGTTTCCAAAGGCGCGTCCATCAGCGTCGCATTAAGGGGATCACTCCAAGTCTGATCCAGCGTTGGGGCCAGCGGTTGTGACCTCGGGACGCGACGCACCAACGCCACCGCTCCCCAGATCTGATAATGGCGTTGAGCCCCTTGTCGATACACATTGGCGATCATCTCCCGTCCAGCCATCCGATAGAACCGGGCCGCCTGCTCACTCGCTGTCGCCGCATCAAACCAGCGGCCCAACTCCTTCGCCTTCGCGATCGCCCCATCATAATGCTGCATCGCCAGTAACACCTCCCCTCGCTGCCGGCATAACTCCGCCTGCACCAACAACAGCAATGGTTCAAAATTCTCCCGAACCCGTTGCGCCCAATCAGCCAAGCGATCGCGATCGCGCTGCGCCACCGCCAACTCCTCAGGAGACAGGGGCACTCGCAACCGAGCCAACAGTTGATAGGCCAACTGATAGCCCCTATCGACCAACCCCAGAGCGATCGCCCCAGAGCGTTCACTCCGCCTCTGTGTCGCCAGGGCCTGGTCCCAGTCACCAAACAACAGATCCTCAAGCAGCTTCACCAGGGTCTGCCAATACTCCACCAACGCCCCCACCTCTGGAGAAAGCATCGCCAGGGATTCCCCCCCAGCAGCGGCACTCTCATCGGCCTCACCCAGCAAACGACTTAAAAACGGCTGCCAAATTTGTCCCAGGGCCATCCCTAAGCGAGGATAGGTTCCTTGAAGAGTGGCGATCGCCATCGCCTGTCGGGATCGCACTGCCGAGAGAGTCGATTCTCCCCAAAACAACTGCCCACAATAGGCAAACGCCGCCTGAACCAATGCCGAGATCCATCCCTGTTCCCGTGCCAGCAACAGTCCCTCTCGCAGAGACGGCAACGTCTCAGACAGGGGCTGAAACCAAGGTCGAACCCGAGCCGCCAACAGAACTTCGACTCTCGTGGCCAACTCCGACGAGCGCATTCCCAACTCACATGAGTGCAACTGCTCAAGGGCTAACTCTGCCTTCTGTTGGGGCGAAACATTTTTCTCCCCCACCGGCCAGGGTCCTTGAGCCGCCCCCAAAGCGGCCATCCAGGCGAACATCAGAGCAAATTGCCCCGAGTTTCGGCTCCCTTGCTGAGACTCAAATAGGTGCTGCTGAGTGGCGATCGCCCGCTCCAGAAGTGCCGCATCTGTGAACGAGGCCAATTCTGCTAGAACATCGAGACCTTGCAGCGCTAACTCAAGCTGAGGTGACAGTCTCTCAACTGTCCCCGAAGCGGACTCTAGCAGGGGCATCTCGCCCACCTTAGCCCCTTCTGGGGCAAAAGAAACCCCCAGCCGCTCAAACAGCTTCTGAGCCATTTCTAGGGCGCGATCGCGCTCTTGTAAGACTCCATAGAAGCGCAGTTGTTGAAAATAGGCTTGGGCCATTTCCCAATCCGTTCGTGCCTCTCGCAACACGGTCGCCAACAACACCTCACTGCGATAGCGCGGCACCCGGTTCAATACCCGGTTCAATCTTGGTTGTCGCCCTTGAACCAAGGCCACTTCCACCTCCAAAGCCGCCAGATAGACGGCCATTGTCAGATCATAATCTCGTTGCCAGCCCTCATCCCCCAGGGCAATCCGGCCCACATCCAAATAATCACTGGCCGTCTCCCACGCACTAGCCGCCTTAGCTTTACGAGCCGCCATCAGGTTTAACTGAGCTAACTGTTGCCGTTCCTGGGGATGAACCATCAGGGCGGCCCCAGCATTAAATTGATTGACAATCTCAAAAATGTTCTCTTCGAGAGCGTCGGGGGGTGTACTGGCCAAAAGAAGTTTGCCTATTTGCACCCGCACATCCTGACGAATCTCCGGGCTAATGAGAGCCAGAGCCGCTTGTTGGACGCGATCGTGTCCGAAGGTATAGCAAATCGGCAGTTTGGCAATTTCAGCGTCCTCGGCTTCGTTTTCCGTGGACGCATCTAAGGTCAGGGGAATTTTATAGGCTTCATTCAAAGGGATGATCAATCCCTCAGCGATCGCCTCCCACAAATCGGCCGCCGTGCGACGGGGCGATCGCTCATTCACCACCGACAACACGTTCAAGTCAAAGCGATTGCCAATGCAAGCCGCTAACATCAGTAAGTTTTGCGTTTCCTGAGGTAAGGTTTGCAGCTTGCGCACCGTCAAATCAATCACATTTTCGCAAATTTCGACTGAGGCCAGGCGATCGCTATCCCAACGCCAACGCCCCTGAGAGCCGTCGAAAAACAACAATTCATCTCGGGCCAACGACAGCAATAACTGAGTCAAGAAAAAGGGCAACCCATCGGTTTTACGCCACATTAAATCCGCCAAGGGGCCGACGTCCGAATCGGGCAAGGCTAAACTATCCGCAATTAGGGACTGTACACAAGCCAAATTTAAGCCTTTGAGCTTTAACTGTTCTGGACGAATCCCCTCCCGTTGCAATTCTTCGAGGGTTAACATCAAAGGATGATTGGCATTGACTTCATTATCTCGATAGGCACCGACCAGTAACAGCGGTTTCCCCCGTTGGCTTACCGAACGCAGCAACAAATCCGCCAATAGCTTAATCGACGCCGTATCGGCCCATTGCAAATCATCGAGAAATAAAACTAACGGATGACCCGGCCGGGCGATCGCCTCAAAAATCCGGCAAAAGAGTTCATGTTGAATCCTCGCCGGGATCTCGCCCGGCCAAGGGAGTTCTCGATGTTCACAGACCTGGGGACTCTCCAAAACGTCCGCCAATTCCGGCAACAGATGCAAGGCCAAGGTCTGATAGTCGATGGGGGCTACCGTTGCTGCGATCGCTCGGTTGTGTTGATGGCTCTCCTTCAAGCCATCAGCCGCTTGGACGGGAGGACGTGGCCCTCGGGAGGGGACATCTGATGTTGCTGTCCTAGCCGACGTTTCCCCTAAACTCCCCGTACCGCTGCGAGTTGCGATCGCCTCAGCAGTTCCCAAGACAGATGTCGCCCGAATTGGCTCAGCTAAAGCCGTCGTTAGACAGGTTTTGATGGCATTGAGCCGTTGTTGATTTTCAGCCAGTAATTGTTCTAAAATATCGAGAATGGCTTGACGAAAACCGAAGTAGGGAAGATTGCCTTTTAACTGTTCAAACTTACCGGCGGCAAAATAGCCGCGATATTGGGCCACAGGACGATGAATTTCTTGGACTAATACCGATTTCCCCACTCCAGAATAGCCCGACACCAACAACAGTTCTGCCCCGGCTCCAGACATGACTCGTTCGGCCGCCTCCATCAACCGAGCCACTTCCGATTCTCGTCCGTAGAGTTTGGCGGGAATTTGTAAGTCTGCTGAGCGATCAAAACGAGCTAAGGGGAACGGAGAAATCGTCTGTTTCTGCTCAAGTTGCGCTTGACAGTTTTCTAAGTCTTTCAGGAGTCCAAAGGCACTTTGATAGCGGTCTTCGGCGCTTTTAGATAGTAGCTTCATCACCACATCAGACAAGGCCAGAGGAATATCAGGATTGATCAGTTGAGGCGGTTGAGGAACCTTGGCAATATGACAGTGAACCAGCTCTAGGGCATCATGACTGAGAAAGGGAACTCGTCCCGTCAGGAGTTCGTAGAGAGTCACCCCTAGGGAGTAGAAATCACTTTTGTAGTCGAGCCGCCGATTCATGCGCCCGGTTTGTTCTGGGGAAAGATAGGCGAGGGTTCCTTCGAGACCATGGTTGGCTAAATAAGGGGGCCGACAGCTGATATTGGTCTGGTTTTCTGGGTAGAGGCGAGAGGTGATGCCAAAGTCGATCAGTTGAAGTTGATGGCTATCGGGGTTATAGACAATGTTGGAGGGTTTAATGTCTTTGTGAACCAGTTTAGCTTGATGGAGATGCAAGAGAGCTTTAGCTAGTTGAATGGCGATCGCAAGCTGTTTGAGGATAGCCTTTGGGGAATCGGGAACCGGATAATCGTTGCCGAAAAGGCGATCGAGGGAGATTCCGCCGATATCCCGGTAAATCGCAGCTAAACGCGGTGTTTGAGTCAGTTCGATCGCCCCCATCAGGTAAGGACTATCAAGGGACGCTGCAATGTCGTATTCGTGACGCAGACGCGCAATTTCGCTGAGTTGGGGATACTCTCGACTGGGGGTTTTGATGATCACCGGCTGGCCATCGCTGTCACGATAGCCCCGATAGACATGGTTTTTGGGACGAGTTTGCCGATAGCGGTTGGAATCATAGTCAACAGTGGGACTCGATTCAACGGCGATCGCTTCGGTGATGTGATAGCCAGGAAGTGGAATCATCAAAAGAGGGAACTTCGGAATGGGGAACTTCGGAATGGGGAACTTCGGAACAGGCCTGGGGTTGCCGTTAGGACTCGACTCGGGCAGCAGGAGGGGTATGGTATAGTCTATGAACCTGGGAATCGGGCCGTGTTGTAGGAGGGTTAGCCATGACAACCAACTCAAAGATGAGTGGATTGAACGGACGTGATTTTTTGAGTCTAACAGACCTGAGCGCTGCTGAGGTTGAGGGGCTGTTGGAACTGGCACAGGCACTAAAAACCCGAGAGCTAACCCCCAACTGTCAGAAAGTCCTGGGACTCCTGTTTTATAAGGCATCGACCCGGACTCGTGTTAGTTTTTCGGTGGCGATGTACCAGTTGGGAGGTCAGGTGATTGACCTCAATCCTAAGGTAACTCAGGTTGGCCGTGGCGAACCGTTAGCGGATACGGCGCGAGTGTTAGATCGCTATTTGGATGTGGTGGCCATTCGCACGTTTGCTCAGGCGGATTTGCAGTCCTTTGCTCATTATGCCAAGATTCCGGTGGTCAATGCCCTGACGGATCTGGCTCACCCTTGTCAGGCGTTGGCGGATTTGCTGACATTACGGGAATGTTTTGGCGAAATTCGTGGCACAACAGTGACCTATGTGGGGGATGGTAATAATGTCGCTCATTCGTTGATGCTCTGTTGCGCTCTGTTGGGAGTGAATGTGCGAGTGGCGACACCGCCAGGGTTTGAGCCTCATTTGAATATGGTGGAGAAGGCTCGTCAGTTGGCCGGCGATCGCAGCCGGGTTGAGCTGCTCAATGACCCGATCGCTGCGGTGAAAGGGGTTCAAGCCATTTATACGGATGTTTGGGCCAGTATGGGCCAAGAGGCCGAGGCTCGCGATCGCATCCCAGTCTTTCAACCCTATCAGGTCAATGACGACCTCATCGCCCATGCTGATTCTCAGGTGATTCTCCTCCATTGTCTCCCGGCTCACCGAGGGGAAGAGATTACGGATGAGGCGATCGAAGGACCCCATTCTCGGGTTTGGGATCAGGCGGAAAATCGGATGCACGTCCAGAAAGCCCTTTTGGCTAGTATTCTGGGAGCGGTTTAAGGCCAGGCTTGTTTTTTGTTTTTACCTCAATGTTGCAAGAAGGCTCCCGCCATAATCTTTGATTTGGCGGTG
>OFEU01000254.1_pt1 | contig 46234 bp, 46 predicted proteins | sample 1521221 | NCBI WGS metagenome assembly OFEU01 (sample SAMN03766357, study PRJEB24113) | microbial mat metagenome | isolation source: enrichment culture HLUCC-O from microbial mat sample contains cyanobacterium... | reverse complement strand
GCCGTTCTTATGGCATCGTCTAAGGCTTGATATTGTACCTTAGAGCCGTTTAGTAGCTTGGCTTCTCTAACTATCATGACTGAATTTTATCACAGAGAAATGCAGATAAGCACAAATCCTGTATTCTTTTTTGTGGGTTGCCATTCATCTCACCGCCAAATCAAAGATTATGGCGGGAGCCTTCTTGCAACATTGAGGTAACTTGTACAGTCTTCGGTAATTTGATAAACTAATGTCATCTTAGGCAAAAGACTCTTGGACTGAGAAGGCCAGTTAACAAAACATAATATATAGAAGCCGATAAACTCAGGAACGGTAGCCACGAAGGCTCTATTGGAGAACTATCGAGAAATAAAATGTAAAAATACTGAGTCCTAGTCCTAGCTCAGTATTTTTACAGGATAGTCCCGTGAGCCTAAGGTGATCGCTAACGCCGATTATAGCGGTCTAACACGGTCAACTGATGATACAAGAATGCCATTTGCGGCAAACTTGCCCCAGCGGCAGTTCCCCGACGTAGGGGAGTCCCGAGAATTGCCTCAATTTCTAGGGGTCGTTGGCCCTCAAAATCTAACTTCATACTCGTCAAATAGGGAGGCATCTTTTCGGTGGTGTGTAACATCTCCTCGACAAACGATCGCGGAATCTCTCGTCCACAAGCCATCGCCCCCGCCACCACTTCAGCCATTAACGACTCCACCGCTTGACGACTGTTCGGATCTGCAATGAGGCGATCGGTTTTAGCATCTAACACCACCGATAAGCCGTTAAAAGGAATGTTCCAAACCAGTTTTTTCCAACGGGCCAGCAGCAAATCCGCGTGAAATTGCATGGGAATTTCAGCCCGCCCAAAATCCTGGGCGATCGCCCACATCCGGTCCGTCACCCCTTGCGGCGTATAATCAGGGTGATAGTCTCCGAGGGCGATCGCCCCATAATCGAGATGACGAATCTGGCCTGGGCCAACCTTATTCGAACAAATAAAACACAATCCCCCGAGAACGCGATCGCCCCCCACCCACTCAGCCACCTCATCCTCAACTCCTAACCCATTCTGCAACACCAACACCACCCCATTGGGCTTCAACAGAGGCGGCAACAACTCCCCCAAAACCTTGTTCTGAGTGGTTTTCAGAGCTAAAATCACCACATCACAAGCAGGCATCTCCGCCACATCCCGATAGGCTTGAACCTCCCCTAGCTGAAAATTCCCCTCGGGAGATTCCACCGTCAACCCCTGCTGACGAATCACCTCATAATCACTGCGGGTGAGGAAATGCACCTCCACCCCGGCTTGTTGTAGTTTCGCACCATAATAGCCGCCAATAGCACCAGTTCCGACAATGGCGTAGCGACGGGACTTCGAAGCAGATAGAGGAAACGATGCCATAACTCAGTTCAATTGCAGTCTATTGAAAGCCTTGTTGCCACACTCCAATATAAACGTGGGTGTCACTTTCCCAAAAGATGACTCCCTCCATCGCCGCCAATTGGAAGCGGTACTCTGAGATGTCCCCTTCCCAGACACGGTAAAATCCCACCTCGATCGCCTCATTGAGTTGACAGCCCAACATACTGTTCAACGTAGACAGCACCAGTGACACGTCTAACCCATGGTGAAATGAGGCCTCCGTCTGTTGCAAAATATTGGACTTATCATCAAACAAAAATCCTAAACTCACCTGATTGGGAATTAGATAATACACCAGGGCCGTACTATTGCCCCAATAGCCTCGTTGTACAGCCGCCGGGGTTCCAATCATGCGTTCAACCTGGGGTTTAGACGTTCCCGGTTGAAACCCTGGTAACCCGAAGCCACTCGGTTCCTCCTCACAGTGCCGTTGTTGAGGGACAACCTCGGGAATCCGCTCCCCTGGGGACTCCGTTGCCCTCCTAGCCCCGAACTCCCTCGACTCTTGGGCCATCCCAGCCGGGGCCATCAGTAGCCCCATGGCGATCGCCCAACCCATAACACCCCAATGATACTGATCGTTTGCCCGCATAACCCCTGGAGTTTGGCTTAATTTAAGAGATTCTCAAATCCATCGCGTTGCCCGGTTAGAGAAACGGTGATTTACCTGATTTTAATCCCTTTAATTCCCATTTATTAGCTTGATGTGACAGGATTTGTCTGCTTAACAACTGTCACAAATTTAGAGTCAATTTAGCTAAATCGTCTTCCCGGTTTCGCTTTTTTGTCTGCAAAATACTTGACAAAAACACAAGTTTGTGATAAAAGAATTGAGCAACATCAATCGTCCCAACGCCGTCTGACGCAACCCTCGCCGCCACGTGTCTTCCCCAACCCTAAACTATCTGATTATCGATGACCTTGAACAGCCTCCAGAGCAACGGGTGGGAACCTTAGTGCGCCTGTCTGGACGGCGGGATAGTCCCAAAACCCGTCAAGGGGCGATCGAACTCGTGCGAAAATTATGGGAAGAGGATTTACTTCCCGCCGATCGCTTTGCCAACGGAATTCATCAAGACTCAATTATGGCCGTCTCCGAACCCACCGATACCCAAACCCTCCTTCCCGTCGAACGCGGTGCCCAGGAACTCTGTCAACTCCTGAATCTGCAAGTCACCCATCAACAAACCTGTCAAGAAGCACGTCCCCTGGTGAGCCTCGTACAAGCCGTACTCGACAACGAGCGATCGCTCACCCCCGAGGAACTCGAACTGGCCAGCGATCGCAAAACCGGCAAACTCCTCCAAAAAGTCGCCAGTAGCCACGCCGAACTCAGCCGCTTCCGAGATTCCATGAGCGGCGATGCACAACTAATCCTAGAAATCATCCGTGCCGACACGCCGGGAGATGTCGCGATCGAATCCCCCGAAAGCGTCACCAACGGCGTCAGCAAAGCTAGCAAGGCTTAACCCCCCAGCCGAACCCCCTAAACCGAGAGTTTGGGGCTACGAGTATGCCACAGCGTCGCCTGTTCATAAGCATTAGCAATCTCTAACAGTCGTTCCTCCTGAAGCACATTGCCAATCATTTGCATCCCAATCGGCAACCCTTGACTATCAAAACCACAGGGAAGACTCAACGCCGGTAATCCCGCCAAATTCACCGGAATCGTCATCAAATCCGACAGATACATACTCAGTGGATCATCGGTTTTTTCCCCCGCCTTAAAGGCCGTCGTTGGCGAGGTGGGGGTAATTAATACATCCGCTTGCGCAAAAGCCTTCTGGAAATCCTGACAAATCAACGTCCGTACCTTCTGGGCTTTGAGATAATAGGCATCATAATAGCCCGCCGAGAGAGCATACGTCCCAATCACAATCCGGCGTTTAACTTCCGGACCAAACCCTTGAGCGCGAGTCTTCTCATACATCTCCAGGAGATTATCGGCTTCCTCTACCCGTAAGCCATACTTGACTCCGTCATAACGAGCCAAATTAGCCGAGGCCTCCGAGGGAGCAATGATGTAGTAGGTGGGTAGGCCATAACTAAAGGTGGGACAAGAAATCACCGAAATCTCCGTTCCCAACTCTTGCAAGACCTCCACGGCGGTTTTAACGGCCGTTTCTACTTCAGGATCGAGGCCCTTGCCAAAGGTTTCTTGAATAATTCCTACCCGTAACCGTCCTTTCGGTTTGAGGTTGGGCTTCACGGCCCGGGAGTAATGGGGAATCTCGACTTTGAGACTGGTAGAATCGCGGGGATCATAGCCGGCGATCGCCTCCAACAAGGTCGCCGCATCCTCGACGGTGCGCCCAAACGGACCAATCTGATCCAACGACGAGGCGTAGGCCACCAAACCATAGCGCGAGACTAAACCATAGGTGGGTTTCATCCCCACCACCCCACAAAACGAAGCCGGCTGGCGAATCGAGCCACCGGTATCCGAGCCTAACGCCACCACCGCTTCATCGGCCGCCACAGCCGCCGCCGAGCCACCGGACGAGCCACCGGGAACCCGGGCCGTATCCCAAGGATTGGCCGTCACCTGATAGGCGGAGTTCTCCGTCGAACTCCCCATAGCAAACTCATCTAAATTGGTTTTACCCAGCAAAACCGCCCCCGCCGCCTCTAATTTCTCAATGACGGTGGCATTGTAAGGGGGGATATAGTTTTCTAAAATCCGAGAGCCGCAAGTGGTGGGAACCCCACGCATACAGAGATTATCCTTAATGGCGATGGGAATCCCCTCAAGCAGTCCAATGGACTCCCCCGCTGCAATTTTGGCATCCACTCGCCGCGCCCGGGCGATCGCCGCTTCAGCCGTCACGTGGAGAAAGCTGTGAAGTTGCGGTTCCAACGCTTCAATGCGATCGAGGGTTTCCTGGGTCATTTCAACCGCCGATCGCTCTTTATTGATCAATTCTCGGTGCAACTCACGAATGGATGCCATGCACGAACCTCTACCTTAGCGTGGACTTAAAAAACAAAAGTGATACCAGTGTACTTTAACTCAGGGGCTGTCCCCTAGCCACTATAGCGGCTAATCTTCATCGAGGGGCAAGCCCATGCGAACTTTCCCCTTGCCGAAATAGCGACCAAACTGAAGTTCATACACTTCATCTTCATCCTGGGTCTCGACCTCGATATCCGAACGAGGATAACTTACACATAGCAGAGCATAGCCTTTTTTCTGGAGGGCCGGCGACAGGCCCATGGCTTCAGGTTGGTACAAGTCTCCCGAAATTACCCGCACGGCACAAGTCGTACAAGCCCCGTTACGACAGGAGAAGGGCAACTCTACCCCCTGGTTTTCCGCCGATTGCAGAATATAGCGATCTTCAGGAACTGTGACGGTGTAGTCTTTACCGTTTTGGCGATCGTGAATGCGAATTTGATGGGTACGAGTCATAGAAGAGGATAAATAGAGAGGATCATCCGTTGATGAAGCTCACCCCACCTGCCTTGGGCGAGGTGGGGGTGTCGGTGCTAACCTGAGACTGCATGAGTCCACAGGTCACACAAACAAGCCCAGCTTCTAGGCGAACGCCGAGAACATTGGCTCGAACGTCCCTCACTGTCCTTTCGGCGAGTGAGCTGAAGAATCCCTCGGGCAGCAATATTGAGCGCCCCATTGAGGTCTGCATTGTACCGCTTGCCCGAAGAAAATTTAGCCAGCGCATAGTTCTTAGAGTCCCGCCGCACCACTCCACTGCCGTCATAAGCCAGCTTTGAGGTATAAGCAGCCACGACATCAATCACCTGACCGCCCATCTCTTGCCACTTCATCTCGGTTAAGTCTCGAATCATACCTTTAAGCCATCCATGAAAGCGTTGGCGCAGGTTAGACCGTTTTCGTCCTCCCTTAGCCTTCCATCCTTTCAGGTTCTCAAAGATAATGGCATCGGCGTTAAATTGTCGGGCAATCTGCACGATATGCTTCGAGACAATCTGCCCAATTTGGCGGTTGATGTTGCGACACTTGCGATAGGTATGGGAGCAGAAGCCTTTTTGGAGACGTCCACCGTTCCCCATTGTCTTACTTGCTCGTTTCGATACCGATTTCAGTCGCTTATCTCGACAATCTATGTCTCTCCCCGGATGAATAAATTCACGGTGGATTACAGTGCCGTCAAAATTCACGACTGCAACAGTCGCGGTGGTGTTGATACCCAGGTCAACACTCACCACATTGCCATCTCCCTCTCGTTGGGGGGGATGGCACTCAAAGGGAACCGATAGGTGACAAGTCCTCTTCTCCTCATTAAAAATCAGGGAAGGCGACAGTAGCTTGTTGCTGTCTACGGTGTGCCGTTCTCGTCGGCCTGTAATTTGAACGGTTGTCCAAACCCAATCGGTTCCGTTAAAGACCTTGATTTCGATGTGGTGGTCTCCATGCAGCTTATAGCATTGACCTTTATACAGGGTCGGATAACAGCCGCTGTTGGGGTTGAGGCCTGGAGGCTTGGCATCCCGACGCTGACGAGTTCCCGATTGCCATTCCTGATACCGGGTCATGTAACTGCTGACTTGGCCAGCGGCGAAGACGATGGCGGCTCTTCGGTAGTAGCTGGGGAACTTGTAAAAGGTCTGGTCAAATGGCTGATATTTTGGCTGGGGGTTCTTCGCGGTTTGGTGAATGAGTTTCTCGACGGCTAGAACCCGTTTTTGGCTCGATAACGTTCCCAGAGATGACCAATGGGTTAAGAGAATTCCCATCAAATGCCGACAGACACGACGGTAGACCTTAACCGTTTGGCTCAGCAGAACTCGCTGCTTGGCTGTTGGGTTAAGATTCCATTTGTCTGTACGGATGATTGAGGTGGGTTTCTGGGTTGCCATAACGGTATGATACCCCAAAGCTTTTCGGGTTAGCTCGGCGGCTCCTTGACCCCCACCTGCGAGGGCGCGAGGTGGGGGAGTGCGTCGCTATTTTTGTTCAATCTGAGCTTACGGCAAAGTAGGGGGACACTACAACTGCATCGCTAGGCGCTCATAGGCGTTCAACTGACCCTATTGGGGCTTAGACCTTGCTGGCCGGGGCTGTTTAGGGGCGATCGCCAAACTCTCCCCCAAATTTTCTGCCAAAACTCTGCCAAGGGCTTGGCGATCGCCAAAATCTCTGTTAAGATGGGAAAGCTCTGACTGAAAAACTCAATACAGTCTCTGAGGAGAGGTGGCCGAGCGGTTTAAGGCGCAGCACTGGAAATGCTGTTTAGGGGCAACTCTAACGAGGGTTCGAATCCCTCCCTCTCCGTTCCCAAAGAAAAGACGCACCAAACGGTGCGTCTTTTCTTTGTTTCTGGCGGTTCGACAAACGCTCTAACCCTTACGAGCCAGCATCATCCGCTCTAAACTCAAGGCCACCACACCAGCCGTAACCACTAACATCCCAAAAATCTGGTTGCCGGTTAGCTGTTCACCAATTAAGAAGAACCCCAACAACGCCGTCATCACCGGGCCAGTTGCCCCAACAATCGAAGCCAGAGAAGCCCCCGCATAACGGATAGCAAAGTTGTTGAGAACATAGCTAATCAGCGTCAGCAGGCCCAACCAAAACCCGCCCCAGAGTAAGCCACCAATGTTTTGAGTCGGCAAGCTCATCGTCGCATCCAAGCGCTCAACCACCACTAAGCCCACAAAGGAAAAGACAAACACACAGACAAAATTGGCAAAGCTAAAGGAAATCGGGTGCAGTTGCTTCGAGGCAATCTGTGTCAGTAACACATATCCCGCAAAAGCCACCCCTGAGCCTAACGCCGTTAAACTCCCCAAAACTAACCCGCCACCGGCTAATCCTCCTGAAAAAATCGTGAAGATTCCGGGTACAGCCGATAAGCTCCCGATGAGAATAACAGCCATAATGACGGACCGGGTTATAGTCGGTCGAGCGCCAAAGAGGAACCAAGCCCCCAACACAGTCACAATGGGGAAAATGAAGAACAGAGTAATCGCCACCGCCGTGGGAATGTTGCCGATGGCAATATAGATCAAAACCTGGGAGGCAAACAGAGCCACACCGCTCCAAACCACCTGATATTGCAGACGGCGGTTTTCAGGCTGTTGAAAGTTCTTCAGTTCATCCCACCATTGCGGATACAGCTGCATGGCGACCAATGGCATTAACACCACCACCACCACCATCCGCATAAACAGAATCAGCATCGAGTTGCCCAAACTCGGGGAAATAATCCCTCCCCAGGTGATTCCTCCTAAAATTGTCTGTTCGCTAAGAATGACTCGGATGCTGACGTTAAACAGGGACAAAACCGCCGAGTACAGTAGAGCCAGAATCAGTCCGGTTTGCACTTGAGTGGCCGGTTTAGGCGCTGGGGGTGGCGGTGCATCCTCGGGGACAGGCTGATTCTCCTCCACCTCGGACTCTAGGGCTTCAGGCGTCGGAACTGGAGGCGTGGGAACGAGATTGTTGTCCTCCGCCGAGGGAGTGACCCCCTCGCCCGTCGCCCGAGGCGAGCCAACGCTGGGGGCGTCTGCCGTCCCATTCTGGTAAGCCTCAGGAGACAGACTCGGCCGGGTGGGTTGGCTGGCCTCGTCTCGTAATTCCTGGCCTAAACGACTGACGAGAGTATCGAGGAGCGCTTCCCCTTGTTGTTGTAGATTGTCGAGTTGATGCAGAGATTGCCAGAGATCGCTACGGTAGTTGCCGAGTTCCTGGCTCAGTCCTCGATAGGTTTGGTGGAAACGGCTATCGACGGAATCTCGCAGGCGATCGCCCTCACTCAAGGCTTCTCGGGGACGGCTCGGAGGCAGTTGGCGAGCGGCCAGTTCCTCGACGCGAGCTGAGAGCCGTTCTTCGAGACTGGCCGCCACCAGTTGCGCCAGTTGTTGCACCCACACTTGACGCTCATCGTCTGATTCACTCAGCGCAGGGGGACGTTGGCCGGGAGAGAGTTGTTGATAGCGATCTTGTAGTTGGCTGATATCATCGAGCAGTCGTGTTTTCTCCGCTTGCAGACGGCTGACATCTCGCGTCAGTTGCACGATGAGATCCTGTTGCAGATGTTTGAGATCCTGAGTCAGCTCAGTTAATACGGTTTCGACCGAGCGATCGCCGATACCGTCGGGGTTGGTCAATCGCGTTTCCCTTTGCTCCATAAGTCCTGAGTCCTTGCTCTCTCCTATCAGTTCACTGGCGATCGCCTCAGAACGGTGTGACGGCTCCATTGCCCTCAGCTCGCTCCTATCGGCTTGCCCAACATCTTAAACGGTCTGTTGCCTCGATTGAAAGGGTATTTCTACAGCTTTTGACTCAAATCCTGCCCCTGACCTGTTTTTCTGAATCTTAGACACAAAAAAGGCGCGGCTGTTGAGTTAAGCCACGCCCAAACGGTTGAGTTTCGGTTGAATTTAAGGGATGTTTACTAAAACAGGTGTTTATTAAAGAATGGTTAAAACCATAGAACCAGTATAGTCTAAATTTTTGTAAAAAACTAGCCCGATAACATCGAATTATGTTATGGCTCTCATCACCTCCCCCGATATCAATCCTCAGGTTAACGGGTTGGGAAAGTCGCACAGTTGCTCAAGATGCCGGATAATCATCTGAGGTAAACCGCGATGCAAGCTAATCCGACCCCGAACATAGGCATAGCCTCGACCGCGGCCAGCATAACGATTCAACACTAAACGCACCAAGGCCTCACCATCTGGGTTCGAGGCGGTGGGAATCCAAAACTTGAGAGGACACAGACGAGATCCCGTAAAAATAATCGCACCTCCCTCAACCTGCTTACGGATGCCACCCTGGAGATCACAAAATACCGTCACCTCTCGCCCATCCTCGATCGCCTGCAACACCCGAGGATAGTCTAACTGCACCGAAATTGCCCCTGACGCGGCTCCCTCACGGCGAAAATCCTCGACAATAGCAGCGCGATAGGCCCACCAAGCCGACAGGCTGCAATAGTTACGAGAGGCCCCATGAGCGTTCACCTGAGGATTCCAAATTTTACGCTGATGGGCCTGAGCCTCAAACTCAGCCAGAGTAAAGAGCCGATCATAGAGGCGCGATCGCCCATATTTCGTAAAATAAGGACTCCAGCCCTGTTCAACGGTAAACAGATTGTAATGGCTATCTCCCCGATGAACATAGCAAACCAGGCGGCTACAATTGCCCCGATGCCAACGTAAACAGTCCTGGGGGGAATCATCGTTGTCGAACTCCAAATCAACTTGACACAGATCCCCATTCCCTTGGCTAAAATACTCATGGGCCATGTTGTCAGCCGCAATCCCCGCCTCCGTCACCGGCTTAGCCGTTTCCGGCGCCGGATGAAGACTGCTTTCTTCAGTGTCGACACAAATTAAACGAACAAACTCCTCCTGTTCGTCGATTTTGACCTTCAGGGTGTCACCATCAACCACCTCAGTCACCTGGATATCTCGCAGCCTCGTTCCCACGTCGCTCTCGGTTCCCTCGCTAGTCGCTCAAGCGTACAAACTTTTTCTTACCAACCTGTAACACCTTACCGGCTAAGTCCGCCGCCGATTCAAAACTGATATTCACATCCGTGATGCGATCGCCATCTAAACGCACCGCACCCCCCTGAATCTGCCGGCGGCCCTCACCACTACTCTTGCAGAGACCACTGGCCCCTAGGATATAAAACAGCTTGGCCGGAAACTCCACCTCTGACAAGGAAAACTCCGGCACCGCGTCAGCACCTGTTGACATATCACCACCCACAAGAGACATCGCAGCCTGTTGGGCGGCCAGGGCTGCGGCCTCACCATGATATTGGCTCACAATATCTAAAGCCAAACATTTCTGGCGATCGCGAGGATTTTCGGGAAGTTGCTCCAACGGCTGCTTGGTCAATAGTTCAAAATACTGGTTAATCTGAGAATCTGCCGTTTTCTCCAATTTGGAATACATCGACAGGGCATCCTCTTTTAAGCCGACATAGTTATTGAGAGACTTGGACATTTTCTGCACCCCATCTGTGCCAATCAAAATCGGCAGCAATAGCCCAAACTGCGGCGTTTTACCAAAATGCCGTTGTAAATCACGACCGACGGCCAGATTAAACTTCTGATCCGTTCCACCGAGTTCAACATCCGCATCAATCGCCACCGAATCATAGCCCTGCATCAAGGGATAGAGAAACTCATGCAAATAAATGGGATTTCCCGCCTCATAACGCAAGGAAAACCCCTCTTTGGCTAACATCTGCCCAACAGTCATCGTGGCTAACAACTCCAGGATTTTCGATAAATCCAAGTCACTCAGCCATTGTGAGTTATAGTGAATCTCCAAACGGCCAGGAGTCTCAAAATCTAAAATCGGTCGTAGTTGTTGCAAATAGGTTTCGGCATTGTCCTTCACCTGTTCAGCCGTCAGTTGGCGGCGCACCTCTGATTTTCCCGTAGGATCGCCAATACGAGCTGTAAAATCGCCAATAATCAGAACCGCCGTATGGCCGGCATCCTGAAAGGCCCGCATTTTCCTGAAGGGGATACTATGGCCCAAGTGCAAATCTGAGCCAGTCGGGTCAATGCCGAGTTTAACTCGCAAAGGGCGATCGCAACGAGTGAGCAAAACCTCCAGGTTTTCCCGTTCATCGCTCGAGTCAGCACGATTGGGAAAAATCTCCTCCGTTCCTCGGTGTAGCCAAGATAAATCAGGGGTCATAGCAAATGGGTTCGGAAAAATTGCGCGCTAGTAGTGATGAGGTGGCTATAATAGCAGACCAGATGGGCCAACTTGAAATTCCCACCCAGGAGACGAATCTGCCCAATCTGCACTTAAGAGTCAAATCCCCAGTATTTGACTTGGGCTTCGATGCTGTAGAGTTTCATAGTGTAGAGTCGGTCTACTCCCCCCCTCTCGTGTTGTTCCCCGAGTTTCAAGTTGCGGCGATCGCGCGATCGCCACTCAACCCATTCCCATGCACGTGGGTTGGACAGTTCTCAAAACAAACGTTGGTAAGGAAGGCGCTTTGTGTCAGGTAACACCATTCGGCAAAATCGAAACCAGAAAACTCAAATCCCCATGCAACTGTTTCGCTTCGTGCAAGCAGTTGGCAAAGTCACCGCTAGCACCCTCCTCGGAACCACACTGCTTGGGAGTTCGGTGGTCGCCGGTGGCTTAGTGGGACTGGCTATTAGTTTCCGCAACCTCCCAGATGTGCGGGTATTACGCAGCTATATGCCCACGGAAACTAGCCATATTTACGATATAAATGGCCAGCTCCTCCTGAGCATCCATGATGAAGCCAACCGCGAAGTCATCCCCTTTGAGGAAATCTCCAATAACCTCAAACTCGCTGTCCTCGCCATTGAAGATAGTCATTTCTTCGTTCACCAAGGGATTAACCCCGGTGCAGTGATTCGGGCGGCTTTGGCCAACTTCGAATCAGGACAGACCGTAGAGGGAGCATCCACCCTGACGATGCAGTTGGTAAAAAACCTGTTTCTGACCCCAGAGCGAGAATTTAGCCGCAAAATCGCTGAAGCTGTCCTGGCTATTCGCCTCGAACAGATTTTAGATAAAAATGAACTGCTCGAACTGTATCTAAACCAGGTCTACTGGGGTCACAACCTCTATGGGGCCGAAACCGCCGCTCAGAGTTATTTCAATAAATCAGCCCGCGATTTGACCCTGGCTGAAGCGGCGATGATGGCCGGCTTAATTCAATCCCCTGAAAGCTACAGTCCCTTTGCCGATTATCAACTGGCCAAACGGCAACAGGCCATCGTCATCAACCGGATGCTGGACCTAAAATGGATCACCCCTGAAGAAGCCCAAGAAGCCCGAGAACAACCCATCCGTCTGGGCAATATTTCCTCGTTCCCCTCAAGTATCTCTCCCTATGTCACCGGAGCGGTTGTGGAGGAACTGACTGAACGCTTTGGACGGGAGGCTCTCAGTAAAGGGGGAATGCGCGTGCAAACTACCGTCGATCTCAGCACGCAACGGATGGCTGAGCAAACGGTGAAAGATTGGCATACTCGCCTGTTTAACCAAGGACTCTACCGCGATTTTGAGCAGGGACAGTTAGCGTTGGCCGCCGTTGACCCACGCACGAACTTTGTCAAGGCGATCGTCGGCGGATATGACCAGACTCAGAGCGAGTTTAATCGCGCCACTCAGGCCCAACGACAACCGGGTTCAGCCTTCAAACCGTTGGTGTATTACACGGCCTTTGCCACGGGAAATTATGGACCCGAAAGCATTGTCAGCGATACTCCGGTCAGTTATCCTGACGGCGACGGACTCTACACCCCTCGTAACTATGGAGGCGGGTTTTCCGGGGCGGTGAGTATTCGCAAAGCCATCGAAGTGTCTCTGAACATTCCCGCCGTGACGATTGGCCAGGACATTGGCTTAAATCGAGTCATTGAAGTGTCGCGGCTCTTGGGGATTCAAAGCCCAATTGACCCGGTGATTTCCCTTCCCCTCGGGTCCGTTGACTTAACGCCTCTGGAAATGGCGGGAGCCTTTGCCACCTTTGCCAGCAACGGTTGGCGCTCCGATACCACCCTCATTGCTCAAGTGACTGACAGCAAGGGGAATGTCATGTTAGACAATACTCCCAGACCTCGCTTAGTCTTAGATCCTTGGGCCACAGCCGCGCTGACGGATACCCTGCAAGGGGTGATTAACCAAGGAACCGCCACATCGGCTAAACTCGATCGCCCAGCAGCCGGAAAAACCGGAACCACCTCGTCGCAGCGAGATATCTGGTTTGTCGGCTATGTGCCTCAACTTTCTGTGGCTGTCTGGGCGGGCCATGACAACAATGTACCCCTGTCCTATGGGGCAACCGGCGGCGGATTTGTAGCGCCCGTCTGGCGCGATTTCATGCAGAAGTACCTGGCCAATGAGCCAGTGCAGAACTTCCGCTCACCCGATGAGTTTGACCGTCCCTAGGGCTGTTGTTGCAATTCGGCTTTCATGCGTTCGAGGGTTTCGTGCATCCGGTCGAACATCTGTTGCGGCGTGATGCCAAACTGATTGAGCTGGGTGTTGAGTTGTTGGACCGTCATTTGGGCCATGAAGTCTTCGGATAGCTCAAAGCGCTTCATGAAGACGCGGTAGCGTTCCATCATCTCTTCCATGCGCTCGATGTATTGTTTTTTCCCCTCGCGATCAAACTTGCCATACTTACTGCCAAGTTCTACCAAGGATTGGTAGTCTTCAAAGAGTTGTTTGGCTTCTTGTTGAACAATCTCAGAATCAAAAAAACCCATGTTTAATGCCTTTGATATAACTCACGGTATGATGTCTGCCGCCATTGGGTTTGGCAAGGTTGGCCAGAATGTGACCGATCGCGCGAAACCCCTAAGGCTGACCCCAATCTGACTTATATCTTAAAACAGCCCTGTTGCCCTTGACTATGGGCGCAGGTCGGGAAAACCCAACCCCTGACTCATGAAGGAGTCAGTTTCAATCATCATGACCGGTTATGGATTAGCGTTACATACCACCACCGCTCGGCTCGGCTTAGCGGTGAGTGAGGCAGACTCCTCTCATGCTCAGGCCCGCGCTCAAACCTGGCCCCTGGGGCGATCGCTCTCATCGGAGTTACATGAGTATCTCAGAGAGTTTATCACCCCTCACCGCTGGCAGGATTTGGCATTTTTGGCTGTGGCTAAGGGACCGGGAAGCTTCACGGGAACCCGTATTGGTTTGGTGACAGCCCGCACCTTGGCCCAACAACTTGAGATTCCCTTATTTGCGCGATCGAGTTTGGAAGTGATGGCCGAGTACCGCCGTCAGCAGGACAAGGGTATCCCTTTAGACTGCGATTTGGCGGTGCAGTTAATGGCATCTCGGGGACAACTCTTTACAGCGATCTACAAACCAGCCCCCAAGGGACAAGGGTTAACGACGTTGGTGACAGATACGGCCCGTAGTTTTGAGGATTGGACGGCCCTGTTAAATCAATGGCGATCGCCCTACTACCTCATTAAAGCCGATGAAGATGAACTCGCAGATTCTATCCCCAGTCTCCTCGACTTAGCCAACCAAGATTACCAGGAAGGACGCCGTCCCTCCTGGTTCCAAGCCTTACCGTTCTACGGACAACATCCCGTGGAACAGTAGCCTGTTCTTGTTTTCACCCGAATGCGCTAACCCAAATGCGCTAATCCGTCTCAACGGCTTGAGCAATTTGCATTTGATTAATCAAATCATTGAGAGCGAGTTCGAGTTGGCGGCCGGGATCGAGATGAACCCAACCTTGTTCAGTCAGTTGTTTCACCTCAAAGTGCAGGTGGGGACCCGTTGAGTAGCCTGTATTGCCAACTCGACCAATCACTTGTCCCTGATGCACCTCTTGGCCCGGACGCACCAACAACTCAGACAAGTGAGCATAGAGAGTTTCAGCGGTTCCTTCATTGTGTTCGAGGATCACCGTTAAGCCATAGCCCCCCAACATCTCAGCCCTGGCAACTTTGCCAGAAAAAGCCGCTAACACTGGGGTTCCGGTGGGAGCCGCGACATCGGTTCCCGCGTGGAAGCGACGCACCCCAGCGATGGGGTGATGTCGCCAACCGAAGAAGGAGGTAATGGGGGCGGGAACTGAGAGGGGGAAAATCAGACGGCGATCGCGGCTGCGGAAGCTCCGTTCTAAGGGTTGAATCGCCATATCCCGCAACAGTTGCGCTTCCATCTGGGCATAACTGACGTCAACGGAGGGGATACGGTTGGCGTTGTTGGTCACTTGGCCGCCGCTGCTCGGTTGTGAACTGGCTCTAAAGGCCGTCGAGGCGGGAACGGGAGCGGAGTTCCCTCGGTCGCTTGGAGATGATGGGGCCGCTGGAGCTTGATGTCCCGAGGCGACTTGCGGTTGGGGCAGGTTCGTCGGGGAATTGGGTTGGGGTTGAGCTTGAGTGGGGCGACAGAGTTGTCCACTGACACGTCCACTGACTCGCGCTTCACAACCGCTGGAGCGTTCTTCAAAGACGACCACTTGGGAATCTTGGGATGTCGTCGCCCCTAGACTGTAGTCGGTGTCGTCGATGTAGCTATGTTGGGGGGATGAGTTGGGGCGATCGAGTTGGGGGCGATTAAGTTGGGGGCGATTCGGTTGGGGCTGATTTAGGGATTCTGGGGGAGCCATCGACTCCCGTTGGGGTTGAGCCTCAAAGACGGCTTCGGGAGAAATCCCTTGATGCTGTTCGGGGACGTTCTCTGGCTCAGGAGTTGCTCGGGGAGAAGCGGTTGGGGTTTCAACGGGGGCTTCAACGGGGGCTTCAACGGGGGCTTGATAGCTGTTGTCATCGTTATCGCTATTGACCGCCGGTTGGCTCGGCTGAGGGCTGTCAACCGGCGCTGGAGCGACTGGTTCTGGAGCGTAATTGGGGGTGGAGTCTACTGGGTTGGGTGAGTAATCCGGGACTTTTTCTTGCAAGTGAAGGTCCGGATTGTAGGGACCTTTGGCGAAGACAACGCCACCGCCGAGTAGGCCGAAGCTACCCAGCCAGCCGAGTCCTTGGGCTAAAAAGGTGAGTGAAACGGTTGTGTAAGTGGAACGTTTTTGCATATCTCCCCGTAAGTTGCGATCGCCGTCTTGGTCATCTTGATCAAGGATACAGGCGATCGCATAAATGACATTGCGAATACAGCAATTTGTGCTGGACTTGATACAGGCAAACCATCCCCTATCTTAAGGGAACCTCTTGAGAAATTGCTCATACTCGGGTCGAATCGCCTCAATTCCTCGATGTTCGAGTCGGTACAGCCCCCACTCGATGCCAACGAGGACTCGCGCTGCCAACATCTCCAAGGAACAGGAAGGGGATTCCGGGTGATTGGCCCAGAATTGATGGAGGTTGATGCCCACATCCGGAACCCGATTGGTCCAGTTGACTCCCACGCCAATCACCGCTGTGGTGATGCGATCGCCCTGAAGACGAGTTTCGGTGAGAATCCCCCCCAGTTTCCGACCCTGCAAAAAGATATCGTTGAGCCATTTAAGGGAGACGGGAATTTGTCCGTCTCGAAGGCTGCGAGCAATCCCCCAAGCACTGGCGATGGTTAGTTGAGGGCCATCTTGGGCCGCCAGTTTCGGTGTGGCGCACAGGGACAGGTATAAGCCACCAGGTTCCGACAGCCAGTGACGGCCCCGTTGTCCCCGCCCTGAGGTTTGACGTGAGGCCAAGATAACTGTTCCCGCCTGCACGCCTGCCTCTAGGCGCTCCCACAGGAGTTGATTCGTCGATGAAACTGTCTTGTGGACGGTAATCTGAAAATAGCCCCTTAGAGCCGGTTCTAAGGTGGCGATCGCCGCCTCAATTCGGGGAATCGAAAGATTCGGAGTCTCACCCATCACGCCAGTTGCACTAAATTCAAGTACCATAGAACAGAATAAACTGCCAGCGCTCCTCACACCAATTGCTCTTTGTTCTAATTCTTGCAACGCCCTATGGATGCTTGGCAATGGCAGACTTGGCAGGGGAAACCCTACTTGACCTGTCGTCTTCTTGACCCGTTTCCCCACGGTTTTTTTACCCGGAATTTTTATCCTGATCGCCCCATAACCTTGGTTGAGAGTTTAACGACGAATGCTGTTGTCTATCGAACGCATCAGGTTCATGGAAATCGTATCGCGGCGACAGACTCCCTCAAGCCCATTTCCGCCACTCATCACGGTACAACTGAGCAGGCTGATGGAATTATCGGCGATCGCCATCGAGAGTCCGTCTGGGTATGTACGGCTGACTGTACTCCTGTCTTGATTGCCGATGTTCACCAGGGACGGGTAGCAGCGATTCACTCGGGCTGGCGAGGAACAGCGGCTAAAATTGTCCCGGAGGCGATCGCCCAATTCTGGACTCGTGGCAGCGAAACCCCAAATCTTCGTGTGGCCCTCGGTCCGGCCATTTCTGGAGAAGTCTACCAGGTGTCTTTAGACGTGGCGGCCCAAGTGGCGGCGACACTTCTACCTGGGAATCCTCACCGGGAAGGTGAAGCTATGATTGCCGCCCTCTCGGACTTCGATGATACTCCCGTCTTGCCCGATGTTGAACCGGGAAAGGTGCGACTGGATGTTCGGCGGGCCATCATGCACCAGCTTCAACGGCTAGGACTGGTTCCCCAACAAATTGCCATTTCCCCTCATTGCACCTACCAGGATCGCGATCGCTTTTTTTCCTATCGCCGCACTCAGCAAAAACAGGTGCAATGGTCAGGAATTGTTAATCATCGACATCAATCATCGACCACAAGACACCATTCATAGAGATCGTAGGTAACACAGTGATTTAAAACCAAGGGGTCTTGTTGGACAATGGCTTCGGCCTGTTGCATCGATTCTGCCTCAAACAGTAACATCCCCCCGCCTCGACGGTTCCAGTAGCCACTACGGGCATGATGTCCCTTTCGATTCAGGGCTTTGACATAATCAATATGGGCCGGAACATACTGATCAAAGGTGGGTTTGTCCACAATCCCACTTTCAATTTTGGCAAACCAAGGCATGAGGGAAAGGCGTTATTCCTGAACGCTCACTACAGTTAACGCTCTCTACTGTACCGTACTGTGTTCATCACGAGTAGATCGCAAAAAAGCCCCGATGGTCGGGGCTTTCAGAAATTCAAATTAAATCTAACGCCTAAATCACAGTGACGTTTTGGGCTTGAGGACCTTTCTGTCCTTGTTCAACGGTGAACTGGACTTTTTGACCTTCTGCGAGGGTTTTGAAACCGTCGTCAACAATGGCTCGGAAATGGACGAACACATCAGGGCCGCCATTTTCCTGGGTGATAAAACCAAATCCTTTCTCTTCGTTGAACCACTTGACGGTTCCGGTAACTTGACTTGACATAATTGAGTGTATCCTGGGTAAAAACTGGATTTGGTCAAAGAAAACTTCAGAGTCTTCACGATGCGCTTGGGGTTCTAGTTCGTATCGTCGTTTCTTGACCGCTTTGGTGTTGATCGCCTATCCCCTCAAGACTCAGACTTAACCCTACCAATAAAACCCAGGAATTGTCAAGCCTTAATTTAGAAATTTAGAGCCAACTTGAGCGAGGGTTTCCCACAGAATTCTCCAGTCAAGAGGAGTTACTTTTGGCAAGCCTAGACCAACTTCCCTTAACCTGTCGGCAATTCAGGGGTTTTTTCTCCTAAATTTTCCCAGCCGGCAGCCCCGATGTCAGGCGAAAAATCGAGGGATTTTTAGGCAAAAATTTCAGGAGTCAGGGGACCATCTCGGGCAGGGTCGCCGTCCCTTAGGCCGGTTTCGTAGCAAAGCGATCGCCCGCTTGACGAATTAACGATTGAACAAAGGCTTTGCGACGATTTTTCTCAAACACCTGTTTCACAATAGCGGCAAACCGCTCCCCGTTGAGGATAGTCCCGCCCTCACGAGTGGCCAACTCATCGCACTGCTCAAAATATTCAATCAAACTCAAGCCCGCAATATGCGTCAGGTACGCTGCACTCAAGCCCTGAGTCGCCCCCCCAGCGACAAAGGTAATGGGATTATGTTTCAAAGCCGTCGTCACCAGTTGAGTTGAGACTTCCACCAACCCGAGTTTCACCAACACCTCGGCTAAGGTTTTCGCCGCCGCCTTGGCTTGCTCAAGTGATAACCGTTGCTGATAGATTTTGCCCAAGTTCATCACCAATTGCACATTCACCGCCGCCGTCGCCAATAAATCCAAACTGGGAACCGGATTGCCAAAGGCTGCCGCCGCTGCAATCCATTGGGATTGACGAATCATGGGTAAGGCCCGCTGACGACGGAAGCGGTTAATCTCCCGGCGAACATCATCCCGTAACGCTTGTGCGGCTCGGTAACTGGTGGCCCAGATGAGGCTGGGAGCATCTTGGTGCAAGGTTTCTAAACATTCACTGAGGGCCGCCAGTTCCGGGGCTGGGGTGGCGGTGGAGGTTTCAACGCTATTGTCGGGTTTATATTGGCGAACTTCAATGGGACTGGGGGCTGCGGCGATGGCGAGAATGCGATCGCCCCTGAGATACGGTTCAGCTTGTTGACGAATCCGCCCTAAAATCTGTGCCTGTTGTTGGGGAGGATGGCGATCGCTTTGGTTCCACACTAGAATTAACGCCTGTCCCGTGGCTGTTATCCGCTCAACCCAATCGAGTTCAGATTCTCGAATATCACCATCAACCACAAAGACGAGGACATCAGCCTGTTGTGCTTGGCTAAACAGCGTCCCATCCTCTCGTTGCAGACAAGAGGGCAATTCCTCAATCTCAACATCTAATGTAGATCCTTGAGCCAGTTGCGCCTCTAACGCCGTGACTAAGGAAGTTTTGCCCACAGACTTACGGCCCGTCACAGCGATCTGAAGCGGTCGAGTCTCATCGGTGGCCAGCAACGCATCAAGCTGTTGCTCAAAGGTCTCGGGCCTAGAGGAACCTGACTCCTCTAAAGATACATCGGATGACTCGGACAACTCCCGCTCAGAGGCCAAAAGCTCTAGGCTGGCCCGAACCCGATTGAGGGCTTGCTCTACCTCAGCCCGATTGACCCGAGTGGGGCGGGGTTGAGCCGTTGCGGGCGTGGGGTTACGCCCCAAGCCCCAAATGACGACACCGATGATAATCAGTCCCCAAACACCCCAGTCTCCAAAATCAGTAAATCGATTGCCTAAACTGTCAAAAAGCCACAAGGCACCTGAGGCCCCAAGCCCAAAGACTAGAATTGGTTGCTTGACCATCCCTACCATGATTACTCACCACAATGCTGCAACCCCACTTCGCCGGGGCTGCTTTCCATCCTATCGTTAAATGGCTCAGGGTATCGAGCATGGGATAGGTCGTCTACTGCCGCGATATCGCCCTGTGATAGCGTCCAACGAGGATATCCATCCCCGTAATCGCGGTGCCAACGACAACAGCGTTAGCGCCAATTTTGAGCGCCTGTTGGGCCATCTCCGGCGAGGCAATCCCCCCTTCACAAATGATGAATCCCCCACAGGTGGCCACGATATCTTTGAGTAAGTCCCAGGCGGGCGGGGTTTGGCCCTTGGTGGCGGCGGTATAGCCATAGAGGGTGGTGCCGAGGATCTCGATTCCCAGTTTGGCCGCTGTTTTCGCGGCGTCGAGGCGGTCGATATCGGCCATGATGGGGGTCCCCAACTCTGACTGGACTCGTTGCACAATCTCCGCTAGAGTTTCTCCCTGGGGACGAGGCCGTTCCGTGGCGTCGAGGGCGATGATATCAGCCCCGGCAGCGGCGATCGCCGCTGCATGGTGAAATTGTGGGGTAATGTAAACCTCGCTATGGGGATAAACCTGTTTCCATAAGCCGATAATGGGGGTGTGCGGGAGTCGCTGACGCACCGCTTGCACATGGGCCGGGGTATCGACGCGAATCCCCACAGCGCCCTGGTTGACGGCGACTTGGGCCATGGCGGCAATGATGCTGGGATCATGGAGGGGAGAGTCGGAAGGGGCCTGACAGGAGACGATGAGTCCGGCTTCTAGGGATGAAAGGGCGATCGCCATGGACAGTTCTGGAGGTTTGCTAACGAGAATGGGTTTGGGGCTATTGTGCCAGAATCTGGGGTGGAGAGTGCGTTAAGGTGCGATCGCGGGACTCTCTGCAACCGAGTTAAACCCTGATTTCTCGGATCAGCGGCTTAGCTTCAAGTATCAAAGAAGGTATCCCCATCTCTAGGGAGTTCCCCCTGTCCACATCACAGCAACGGATTATGACTGACAATTTCATTACCATTGATGACCAGGCAATTTCGTTAAAACAGGCGATTGGTTATCTCAATACAACTGGCGATTTACCGAAGTTTATTCAACGGATTCTCTACCGCCACATTATTGAGCAAACTCTGAGCCAACGCTTAGATATTGCCGTTGAACCCCAGCAAATTGAGCAGGCGATCGTCAATTTTCGGGTTCAGAACAAACTCACAGACCCCAGTCGCTTTGAGGAGTGGCTCAACTCTCAAAATTTGAGCTATGATGCCTTTCAAAAGCGTGTCTCAGAATCGCTGCGGGTTGAGCTACTCAAGCAAAAAGAAATTCAAGCTGAGGCTCGTCAGTATTTCAATGAAAATAAAGCCGCGCTAGACCGGGTTGTTTTGTCGAGAATTGTGGTGTTGGCTCAAACTCTAGCCACTGAAATTCAGCAACAGCTTGCCGACGGAACCGCCACCTTTGAAGCCTTGGCAAAACAACATTCGATCACCAATGATAGTTCTGTTGGGGGGATGATGGGAACCCTACAACTTGGACAGTTACCACCGGAAATTCGCCAACAGCTTAATGGACGCAGTGCTGGTGATATTGTAGGTCCCCTGGAGGTGGAAGGACGTTACACAATTCTGCGGATTGAACAAGTCCTTCCAGCCGCCTATGAAGGCGATCTCCGTAAACAACTCGAAGAGCGATTTTTTGCCCAATGGTTACAAAATCAACTTAAAGACCACGAGATTAAGCTCAATGTTGAGTAGGTCTTTTGATTCTGGCTCTTAGGTTTTTTGAAATACCCTCTATATCCTAGTTTGTTGGTTTAAGGCGAGCGGAGTTAGGGGGTATTTTACATTTGCTGTTTGTCATTTTTTTGTTTACAAAGTCTTCATTCTGTCGTAAAATAGAGGACAAGAAAAACAATTATACCAAATCCCTAAGTTTTCTTATTTCCCGTGGTTTACGAGCCTTTACACCACAAATATCGTCCTGCTACGTTTGCCGATTTAGTCGGACAGACGGCGATCGCCAGCACCCTAACTAACGCGATTCGTCAAGAGCGGATTGCCCCAGCTTATCTATTTTGTGGACCAAGGGGAACCGGGAAAACCTCGAGTGCGCGGATTTTCGCCAAATCCTTAAATTGCCTGAGTTACGATCGCCCCACAGAAACCCCCTGTGGAACCTGTGAAACCTGTCGCAGTATTGCCCGAGGCTCGGCACTAGATGTCATCGAAATTGATGCCGCCAGTAACACCGGAGTAGACAACATTCGCGAACTCATTGAACGAGCGCAATTTGCCCCCGTTCAAGCACGGTATAAAGTCTATATTATCGACGAATGCCATATGCTGAGTACAGCGGCATTCAACTCTCTGCTGAAAACCCTCGAAGAACCCCCCGCTCACGTTATTTTCATCCTCGCTACCACCGATCCACAACGAGTCTTACCAACCATTATTTCTCGCTGTCAACGGTTTGACTATCGGCGGATTCCCCTAGATGCCATGACCGGGCATTTACGCTACATTGCCCAACAAGAATCCATTGCTATCTCTGACGAGGCTCTTACCCTCATTGCTCAACTGGCTCAGGGCGGCTTACGAGATGCCGAAAGTGTCCTCGATCAACTCAGCTTACTCCCCGAAGAAATTGACGTTGAACGAGTGTGGGACCTGGTTGGAGCGGTTCCCGAACGAGATTTATTGACCCTATTAGAGGCGATCGCCGCCAACAATCCCCAGCGTGTCTTAGAACATTGTCGCTATCTCCTCGATCGCGGACGAGAACCCCCCATCGTCATGCAAAATCTCGCCGCCTTTTATCGAGATTTACTCATTGCAAAAACCGCTCCCCAACGCAACGATCTCGTCGCCGTCACCGCCAACACCTGGGAGGCCCTCTGTAACTTTGCCAAACAGTGGGATGAATCCCTGATTCTGGCCGGTTCCCAACATTTACGAGCCTGTGATAGCCAAGTTCGCCAAACCACTCAACCCCGTCTCTGGCTGGAAGTGACCTTACTGGGGTTACTTCCGGGAAACCTACAGCATCCGGCTCTAGCTCAACCGGCTATGGCTCAACCGGCTATGGCTCAACCGGCTATGGCTCAACCCACCCAACCGCCAACCGTGCAGCCAGCCATCCCTTCAGCCAATGTAGCGCCTGCAAGTCCCACACCCGTCCCAGCAGCAATTCCTCAAACCCCGACGGCTCACCCCGCCACCACAGCCTCTTGGGAAACCAGGAAAACCGCTCAAACCGCTCCTATATCACCAGTTCCCTCACCAGCTCCAACCCCCAACATCACACCCGAAGAGACCCGAACCTACAATCTACCTCAAGTTTGGCAACAGGTACTCGAACGACTCGAACGACGAGCGACTAAAGAACTCTTACGCCAACAGGGTCACTTACTGAAATTTGACGGTCAAATCGCTCATATCGGGGTCCCGAAAGCCTTGATCAAAATGGCAGAAACGAAAGTTCCTGACATCGAAGCGGCCTTTGGCAAAATCCTCGACCAAACCATTCGCGTTAGTATCGTCTCCTCTCAAGGACAAACCAGCCCAGCAGCGCCGCAAATTGCCCCCAGTCCAGCCCCTCAGGAGGCGATCGCCTCCCCCCCAGTCTCCACTCAAGTTTCCCCCTCTCAGACCTCACCAGCCGCCGCATCAGGCTCATTTAACGGTTCCTCAACCACGAATACTCTGGACGCACCTCCCTGGGACAATGCGCCTGCGCCTCCCCAGGCTGCACCGGCACATCCACCGGCAGGGTCAGACTCAAATACAACACTTACCAACCCAAACCCCCCAGAGCCAGCGCTCTCCCAGAATGGCTCAGTCACCCTAGACTCTCAAGATCTCCATCAAGATTCCCATCATCAGCCGGGGAGTCCTGATCCGGCCAATGCTGGGACGATTCAGGATAGCTCAGGCCGCACTTGGGACGTCGAAGAACTCAACAATGTGGCTGAGCAATTTGCCCAATTCTTCAATGGCAATGTGGTGGAGTTGGACGACGATCTCGATTTTGAAGTGTGAGCCCTTAATTAGCTTCGGAAACGCCCCGATGAACCGTTTTGACCCATTTGAGCCGTTTAGGACGAACCGCCAGGCGAGCGGTGGTACTGGCCATGACTAACAGCCAATGCAACATATACAGGGTTCCCTGAACGGTGTCCCGCAGCAATAGGGGCCAAGGTTGCTGTTGATGAGTCTGACGATTCACCCGTCGTAGGCCCAAGAACATCCAAACTAAGGACAGACTAATGGTTAGGGTGGTCATGGGGCTAAACAGGGGCAGACGAGTCCGCAGCAAGGAGAGCAGCAAATCTGGGAAGGCGGCGGTGGGGAGGAGATATTGAATCCAGAGAAAAACCAGTAAATCCAGTCGTTTTGAGAAACTCAGCCGTCGCCCACAGAGGAGTCGCCAATAGTCGAGATAGCGTTGATAGCCCCCTTCGGCCCAACGGGAACGTTGATGCCACAGGGCCAGGGCTTCGGTGACGCCTTCTTCGCGAACGGTGGGCGTTGTCACACAGTCGATATCCCAGCGGTCCAGATGCAGGCGTAGGGTGAGGTCGAGATCGTCGGTGATGGTTTCTTCGTTGAAATAACCACAGCGTTCGAGGGCGGTACGGCGAATCACCTGTCCGTTGCCCCGCAGTTCGCCGATTCCACCCACGGCCACCCGTTGTTCTTGCAGGTAGGCATCTAAAATCATTTCGGCCCGTTGTCCCTGCGTCCAGAGGTTTTCGGCGGCGTTGCTGATGGCTTTGCGGACTTGTACGGCGCCGATGCGATCGCGCTGAAACAGGGGCAACACCCGCCAGAGGAAGTCAGCACTGACTTGAGCATCGGCGTCAAAGATGGCGATAATGTCCCCTTTGGCGAGTTTCACGGCTTGGTTGAGTGCCCCGGATTTGCCGCCGCGAGCGCTGTGATCGCGATGGAGGACGTTGAGGCGATCGTATTTTTGACTGAGATGATCGAGGAGTTCTGGGGTTCCGTCACTGCTGTTGTCGTCGATGGCCCAAATCTCATAGCGATCTCCGGGATAGTCAATCTGATCTAACATCTCAATCAGCGGGGTAATGGCCGCTTCCTCGTTTTTGGCCGGAATCAGAAACGAGACATAGGGAAGTGGGCCATCGACAGATAGGGGAATCAGTTGACGACGAGGGGGCGGCAGGATAATTGTTCTTAGGGCATGAAGGCCGACGAGTCCTGTGAATACCCAGATGAGCCAGATTCCCCAAGAGACAAAATGTAGCCCAATGACAATCCCCCAAATGAGTAGTAACATCAGAGCGGCTTTGCCTCGTCGCCCCGCATAGCCTCGATAGGAGAGGGATAACTCCTCAGAGGTGCTGACCGATGAGGTTGGCTCTAAGGGGCGATCGGACAAAATTGTATGTAACGGTTCCCATAACTGAGAGGGATTGCGATCAAACCAAAAATTTACGGGCATAGTTGGGGTTTGTTGTGCTGCATTCTCACCAAAAAGGGCTGTAGCTGTGAGACCACGCTACAATCTCAAAATATCTCAAAGTAATCTCGATAAGGAAATGTCATGCTCCCGACAGCCGCTGAGTCAGGTGAACGGATTGCCGGCCTGGCCCCGGTCAAATTTCCGTCAGATCCAGAGATAAGGGCAGTCTAGCCCGGTGTTGGCTTGAGTCAACCTGAGTGAACCTAGGGGGAGAGAGACCCGGCGCTAGATATAGAATGGCGTATGGTGGGTTGGCGGGTCTCGTCGATGCCACAAGCCGTTCCATTCTACTTCTCGTACTATGTCACTGGAAAATCTCCAACCTGCCCCTAAGGCCAAAGTCATGGTCTATCTCCCTTACTATAAGACCAATAATCAGCGTAGTGCGCTGCCCTTGGCGATCGGGCTGTATGAGAAGGGAAATCTCGAAGGCGAGCGCCGCATCGAAGGGGGCAAGAATATTCCCTTTGTCGCAACCTGGAATGTATCGAGTCTTCCGGCTGATCCAACCCGCTGCCGTTTACAGTTTGATGGCAATGCGGACTTGAGCTATGAGACGACGATGGCGAATTATGAGTTTATTAATTTTGTCATCGAACTGCTGATTATTTTTAAGAAGTACCGGGTTGTGGACTTCTCGAAGGGGTTTTATCACAAACTATTAGATGTGGATGAGTAGGCCTCAACGACTGTCAGACCCAGACAGGAAGGATGTGGGCCTGAGTTGATTGACTTTGGCCCTGAACGGAGTACGTCACGGAAGGTCGCCCTTGATACAGTTACTATGAAGTTTGACGGCTCACAGTAGATCGAACATTGAACACAGTGAAGGTGAGTTGTGTCTACAGCCATCTCACAGCATGGAAAAGGAGTGTCTAGCGTGTCGAACCCCCCAAAATATCTAATCGTTGGCTCGATTGAACCCTGTAGTGGTAAAACATCTAGTCTGTTGGGACTAGCTCGTCAACTGCGTCAACGGGGTCTGGAATTTGCCATTGGCCAACCCTTGGTTCCCGCCGTCAGTCTTTCGGACTCATCCGAGTTGAATGAGGCGGAAGTGGACTTTGTGGCTCAACAGCTACATCTGAGCAGCGATCGCGTCCAAGCCCCAGTTCTCACTCTCTCGCCGGATTTGTTGGCTAAACGCCTACAAGGACGGGATACAACGGACTACACTCAACAGGTTCGGGATTTACCCAGTCCTGATGTGGAGTTGGTGGTTTGGGAAGGGCCGACGAGTTTATCGGAAGGACGCAGTTTTGGACTGGCTCTACCGCAACTGGCTGAGTTGGTCGATGCGGCTGTGTTACTGGTGATTCGTTATCACTCGATGTTAACCATTGATCGGGTGTTGTCGGCCAAGGCTCAGTTGGGCGATCGCCCCTTGGGGGTCATCCTCAATAATGTTCCCCTTGATGAGTTGGATGAGGTGCACTCTCGGGTGCAGCCCTTTCTCGAAGAATCTGGCATTACGGTGGTGGGCGTTCTACCTCATAGTGCCTTGCTACGCAGTGTCAGTGTTGAGGATGTGGTGAAAAACCTCAAGGCGGAGGTGTTATCGGGTAAGGATCGTCTGGATTTGATGATTGAGAGCATCCAGATTGGTGCGATGAGTGTTAATTCGGCGGTGAAGTATTTTCAACAAAGTCTCAATACGGCTATTGTTACTGGCGGCGATCGCACGGATATTCAGTTGGCGGCCCTGGAAACGGCAACCCACTGTCTCATCCTCACGGGCCATCACCTGACTCCGAGTGATTTGGTCCTCAATCGCGCCGAGGAAGTCGAAATCCCCGTGATTTCCGTCGAACGAGATACCTTAACCACTGTCGAGATTCTCGATGCGATGTTTGGACGCACCCCCGTGCGGGAACCGATGAAGCTTGACTATATTTATCAGATGGCTCAGGAACATTTGAATGTTGAGCGACTCTTGCAGATGTTGGAGTTGGGAAACCCAGACTAGAACCCAGATTGGGGGGAGAAAGACCCTAACGGTGGCCCCTCGGGGTCGCCTGGGGTCTGGCCCCGATTACGTCAACTCTCCTCCGGTTCTTCCCCGCAAAAGCGTTCTGTCTGTTACAATACTTGCGTCGTTCAGTTCCCGTCGTACTGTCTTTGAGTCAAACTACAGAGACTTCCGAGAAAGTTGACGTTTTCCTACAAGAGCTGGCTGCAATTCAGCAGTCTGGTTCCAAACGCATCGCGATTCTCGGGTCGCGTCATGTTCCTATCACTCATCAACATCTGATTGAGGTGATGAGTTATGCCCTGGTCCTAGGAGGGAATCGCTTGATTACCTCGGGGGCGACAGGGACAAATTCTGCTGCGATTCGCGGAGCTATGCGTGCTGATCCGAATCAGTTAACGGTGATTCTTCCTCAAAGCTTGAAACGTCAGGCCAATGAGTCACGCAAACAACTTGAGCAAGTTATGCATCTGGTGGAACATCCAGAACATGATGAGTTGTCGTTGGCTGAAGCAAGTGCTAATTGCAATTTGGAGATCATTAGCCGCTGTCAGCAATTGATCTGTTTTGCGTTCCATGATAGCCACACCCTGCTCCAAACCTGTCGGGATGCGGAAGACCAGCGTAAAATTGTGACGCTGTTTTATTTCGATTAATGCCTCAGCAGGGAAGGTCTTGATGTTACGAGAATGGTCTGATTCATTGGTCTTGCTGTTGGCGATCGCCGTGGCAGCGGTACTGATCTATTTGCCTTATCTTCTGGTCGGGTATGCTCGTGTGCGGGTGGGATATGATTTAGCGGCCCCTCGTGCGATGTTCGATCGCCTCCCGGCTTATGCACAACGGGCCACTTGGGCGCACCAAAACTCGTTTGAGACGTTCTTACCGTTTACGGCGGCGGCCTTGATGGCTTATGTCACGGAGGTCAGTTCTTCGACAACCACTTCGGCGGCTCTCGTTTTTCTGGTGGCTCGGTTTCTCTATAGCGTCTGTTATATTGGCAACTTGCCACTGCTGCGATCGGCATCGTTCATAGTAGGGACGATCGCCACGTTAGTGCTGTTTGCTCTGGGATTGCAAGGAGCCGGTCTTGATCCCGGTCTTTAAGTCTTGTTGAGCCAGTCGGAAGCGGCTTGGCTCGAAACTCGTTGCATCCCTAAGTCGGCACAGTCGGCGAAAGCGGCATCAGCTCCCTCGCTGAAGTCGACGACCCCAGGAATCACCACCGGGGAGGTACAGTCTTCGAGAAGATAGATTTTTTGGGCAATTGTTTCGGGATTGTTGGGATGGCGATCGCGGATTTCTTGTCCTAAGTCCCGCACCGTCCAGGCGACACAATGACTTTTAGCCTGTCCGGCGATAATGAGCTGATCAAAGCTCAGAAGATGCTCGATTAACGCGGTATTGGTCCGGGCGATCGCTGTCCCATCCGCTGTGGTTTGCACCTCCGGTTTCAGCACCGAGTAGTTTTCAGTCAGAGGGTGCATTCCCTTGAGTTCATAGCGTGTTGGACTGCGACGCACCAAACTATGAACAAAACAGGCTTCTTCAACGGCGGCAACTAGACTATGACCAATGCCGCCAGTCATACCATGATACGCCCAAATTGTCAAGGGATATTTGCTCTCTTGGGTCAGTTGTCGTGCATAATGCCGTGCATAGGCATCCGCATCAATGTCAAGGGGCAACATCGGCACAATCTCAGGATTAATGCGCCAGGTTCGGGCCTCAATATCTGCTAGTTCCAGGGTACTCATCGGAGCAGGATGCTCGCCGGCATCATTAACCCAAAAAGCCGGATGAAAAATCTGTAAGGCGCTGTGGGTGTCCATCGTCGCAATAATCTCGGTAATGTCTCCCAGATGACGATAGATAAACTCACAAAGCCGTTGATTATCTTCAACAGCCCCCTGACCGCTTTTTCCTGCCACAAACAACTCAAAACCAGGAATACAAAACGTATTTTGTACATCAATTAACAGCAGTCCGATGCGCCGTTGATCGTCACAAGCCGGGGAAATCTGATGCTGCTGTTGCCAATGGTGAGCATCTTGAGCGCGATCGCCATAAGGAACTCGCCAAACTTCACCAACCGCTGCTCGATTAAACCAAGAAGGATACATAAACACTCAATTGCCAATAAAAAAACAAATTCAAACTAAACAAATTAAAATTAGAGAAATTCCGCTAATCAATTGCCTTTAATTCTGCAAAACCCAGCCCTTCAACCAAGAGGCTGAAAAACTGGGTCTTACAAAAGGAAACGGTCCCTTAGAGCTGCTTCACTTCAGCCACCAGCTTCGAGACCATATCCTTAGCAGAGCCAAATAACATCATGGTTTTGTCCCGGTAGAACAACTCATTGTCGACTCCAGCAAAACCAGTACTGAGACTCCGTTTAATGACGATCGCGTGTTTAGCGCGATCGACCTGAATAATCGGCATCCCATAAATCGGGCTATCTTTCTGGCTTTCAGCCGAGGGATTGACCACATCATTAGCACCAATCACCAAGGCCACATCCGTTTCCTCAAACTGAGGATTGATGTCATCCATATCATAGAGCGCATCATAGGGAACATTGGCTTCAGCCAGTAGCACATTCATATGTCCCGGCATCCGGCCAGCAACAGGGTGAATCGCATACTTCACCTCAACCCCCATTTTGTCCAACTGATCCGCCAGCTCACGAATCGAATGTTGAGCTTGAGCCACCGCCATACCATAACCCGGCACAATGACCACAGAGCGAGCATAGCCGAGCATCATGGCGCATTCTTCGGGGTCAATGTTGCGAACCACTTTATCCCCTTGACTGCCGCCACCAGCAGCCGTAGCCGTACCGCCTCCTTCTCCGGTGCCGAAGGCCGCAAACAAGACATTCGCTAAAGAGCGGTTCATGCCTTTACACATGATGACCGTGAGAATGATCCCCGACGCACCAACTAAGGCCCCGGCGATGATGAGCATATTGTTCATCACCACAAACCCCGCTGCACTAGCTGCTAAGCCAGAAAAGGAGTTTAACAGGGAGATGACTACTGGCATATCACCGCCGCCAATGGGGATGACAAACATAATCCCTAAGACGAGGGAAATGGCCACTAAGCCCAAAAACAGGGACGGGGTGGGAGAGGTGGCCACGAGGTAGCCACTACCAATGAGGAAACTCGCCAGCAAAGCCGCGTTAAAGGGCTGTTGCAGGGGAAAGGTAATGGGAGATCCCGAAATCAAACCTTGAAGTTTAGCAAAGGCAATCAGGGAGCCGGTAAAGGTGACGCCACCAATGAGAACCCCTAACATCACCGTGATCGTCGACCCGGCATTTGGCTCAGCGGTGAGATCAAAGTAATGCCAAAACTCAGCCATAGCCACGAGGGCGGACGCTGCCCCCCCTAAGCCGTTAAAGAGTCCCACCAGTTGGGGCATCGAGGTCATGGCTACCTTTTGGGCCGTGATCGCGCCAATCACCGAACCGATAGCAATCCCTACCAGAATCATTTGGTGATTGAGAACTTGGCGATCGAGCAGGGTGGCAACGATCGCCAGCAACATGGCGATCGAGGCCAGACGATTTCCTTGACGAGCGGTTGCCGGTGAACCGAGGCGTTTCAAGCCTACGAAGAACAGGGAGGCGGCAACCAGATAGCTCAGTTGAATGCCAGTTGGCAAAAAGTCGCTCATGCTTTAGCCTCTTTTTTCTTGAACATTTGCAGCATACGGTCTGTGACGAGGAAGCCGCCGACGACGTTAATGGTGGCGAAGACCACGGCCACCAAGCCGAGAATAACGGTCACGTTCCAATCGCGATCGCCGGCCACAACAATCGCCCCTAACAGAGCAATCCCAGAAATGGCATTAGCCCCGGACATCAGGGGAGTGTGCAGGGTTGGCGGAACTTTGTTGATGACCTCGAATCCGGCGAAGGATGCGAGGACGAAGATAAACAATGCAGCAATAATCGGGTCAGTCATATCAAAACTCCTATGGGAGAGTCCAATCGGGATTCAGCGAGAGAGAACTCGCTAGGCCACCGACGTGGCGCCGAGAGCCTGGCGAACCCGCTCATTACGGATTTCACCCTTAAAGGTGACACAGGTGTCACTGGGGATATCATCCTCAAAATCGAGATTCAGCTGCTCTTCGTTGATCAGGTAGTCCAAGAAGGTTGAGATATTCTTGGCATACATCTGGCTGGCGTGAACGGGCATCGAGGAGGGTAAGTTCACCGGGCCGATAAGGGTCACGCCATGACGCACGACATGAGCACCGGCTTCGGTTCCTTCACAGTTCCCCCCCTGTTGTGCAGCCAAATCCACCACAACGGAGCCTGGACGCATCCGGGTAATCATGTCATCGCTGATAATCCGAGGGGCTTTTTTGCCGGGAACTTGGGCGGTGGTAATCACCACATCGGCTTGGGCGACACTGTTGGAGATGGCCTCTTGGGTTTTCTGTTTCGAGGCTTCTGAGATTTCTTTGGCATAGCCTCCTTGAGCCACGGTATCTTCTTCGAGTTCAACTTCGACGAATTTAGCGCCGAGACTTTGCACCTCTTCTTTGACAGCGGGCCGGATATCGAAGGCTTCTACAACGGCACCGAGACGACGGCTGGTGGCGATCGCCTGTAGGCCCGCGACCCCAGCGCCGACGATGAAGACCTTAGCTGGACGGATCGTACCCGCCGCCGTAGTCAACATGGGAAAGAACTTGGGTAACGCCTCAGCCGCTAGGAGAACGGCTTTATAACCGGCCACCCCAGCTTGAGACGACAGAGCATCCATACTTTGGGCGCGACTGGTGCGGGGAATCAGCTCCATGCTCAGGGCTGTAATCCCCCGTTGGGCAATCTGCTGCATCAGTTCAGCATTAGCCAAGGGGTTGAGAAAACTAATCAGCGTGGTGTCGGGACTGAGGCGATCGACTTCCTCAGGGGTTGGCGGGGCAACTTTTAACAGCACATCATGCCCCTGCCAAATTTGACTGGGATCTGAGACAATCTTGGCACCGGCGGCTTCATAGGCCGAGTCGGGGAAGAAGGATCCTTCACCAGCACCGGCTTCGATCGCGATATCGAGTCCTTTTTTCGCTAACCGAGCCACGATATCGGGAATTAGCGCTACTCGGCGCTCTCCGACCTCGATTTCTTTGGCAACTGCAACTTTCATAAAGACTCCTCTACGGGGTTAATGCTGCGATTTTAGCGGCGGGATGACTTGACGATCAGTTCGCGATAACCAACTTGATGCGACAAATGATGCAACCCGTGATACGACCGAAGACCTGTGAGTCAGGGTGAGCCGACCTGCCGCTGAGGGACAGGGACGCGATCGCATCTGCCTTGATCTACTGGGAATGGTAGATCAATCTTTAGAAACTGGCACAGGCTCTTTAACTTGTCTTAAGACCAACGGTGATACTAAAGGACGGCTAACTACGTCCTAAAGGGTCTAAAATGTCAAGTGATTTTCCTCGTTTTGAGATCTATTTACCGGAGAGTGTTCGCATTTTAGCTCTCGATTCCTTGGTCTAAATGCCGTTGCTGGCCGGCACTTCTCGGCGATCGCGCCCACAGAAGCGAATCTCTCCAATCCTTTGGGGATCATGACTCGGGGCGTTGGTCTCTTGTTGGTATCTTCAGGTTAAGCGCTGGGAGAGGCGATCGCCGATCTGGTGAACTATCATGACAGTTGAGTCGGGTTTTGATACATTAGTTAACACTGTAAAACAACGATCGCATGACCCCGACTCGTCACGCCAGCTTTGTGATCTAGCGTTGCGATCTAAAAATTAGGAGTCCTTATGAAACGTTGGTTATCTGCGAGTCTGATCATTGGTGCCTTAGCCGTTGCCGCTCCCCCCGAGGTGACGGCCCAGGGCCTACCCGGATTTACCCTGTTTGGGGGACCACGGCGGGAAAATCAACTGGGGTTTCGGCTCGATTACGGCACGACCGGACACCCGCGCGATCGTTACCGTCTGCGGATTCCGGCCGAGAAGATGGATTTTGCCGTCAACCAGCTCTCCATCACCTACCCGGACTATTACAATGGCGACTTTGATATGACCTTAAACCCGGATCGCGATCCCGATCGCCAACCGGTTCAAGTACGCGTCCGCGAAGGGGGCGATTATGAGGTGATCCCCCTCGAAGATGTAATTTGGGATCAAGAGAACCAGGTCATCGAAATTTACCCAATTGAGCCAATCTCCGCCGGGAATGATGTCGAAATCGTCTTCTCTAACGTCCGTAATCCTCGTTTCGGTGGGATGTACTACTTCAATGCACGGGTCTTTAGTCCAGGGGATCTCCCCATGGCTCGCTATCTGGGAACTTGGGTCTTGAACATTAGCCCCCGCTAAGTTTGCCCGTCAGCAAGTCATGCAAGCCGCGAAAAGTGCCAATCCCCTTAAACAGCCTAGGGGATTTGATGTAGAATGGTAAACTGCATGTTTGTCAACTACAACCTCAACCCATGACCAAACGAACTTTCGGCGGAACCGTCCGCAAACGCAAACGCACCTCCGGCTTCCGCGCTCGGATGCGCATTAAAACCGGCCGGCGTGTCATCAACTCGCGTCGTCGCAAAGGGCGGGCTCGCCTCTCCGTTTAGACTCTCGGTGCTACCTCACGCTCACCGACTTCGCCATTGGCAAGACTTTCAAACGGTATATCAACGTGGCCAGCGGACTCGCAGCCGAGTTCTGGGATTACGCGCCTATCGCCCCGAACATCGAGTCAATGAGGGGAACGGCATCGCTCAAGTTCCCCCAACTCGCTTTGGGATCAGTGTTAGCCGTAAAACCAGTAAAAAAGCGGTTGTCCGGAATCGGATTAAGCGATGCCTTCGAGCCGCATTGCGAGAGTTACTGCCCCGAGTCCGTCCCGGTTGGGACGTGATTATTATCGCCTACCCCGACGCCAAAGAGTGCAATTCCCGACACTTTCTGCAAGAATTAGAGCAGTTGTTGGCAAGAATCGAGGTACTCAATGGGCATTCGTGAGGAAGTCTTTTATGAAGGAGGTCCCCATATCGGCGACCTCGTTTTCAATATCTTAATTGGCTTAACGGTCATTGGCTTGCCCCTAACCGTCGGCGCCGTCATCCGCGCTCTCTGGCTACGGTTTCGGATTACGAACCGTCGTCTATCGGTGACAGGAGGCTGGATGGGACGCGATCGCACCGATGTAGTCTACTCAGAAATTCGCAAAATTGTCACCGTTCCCCGAGGCTTCGGACTCTGGGGCGATATGGTTCTCACCCTACAAGGAGGCAGCCGACTTGAACTCCGGGCGGTTCCTCGATTTCGAGAGGTGTACAATTACATTCAAGAGCATTTGTCCCCCGAGGCCCAACAGGTCAGTGGCTCTTTAGGAGAATAATCCGCAACCCCCTGACTGAGATTGGCTCAGATTGACGATATCACCGCGCAGAAATTGGCGTAAAACGTAATGGATTTTGGTGTTGGTTTTCTCTCCAATAACGTAATGCTGCCGATCCTAGATTTATTCTATGGAATCGTGCCAAGCTACGGACTGGCAATTGTTGCCCTAACCCTCGTGATCCGATTCGCGCTTTACCCCCTAAGCGCTAAATCGATCCGCAGTATGCGTCGGATGCGAGTCGCGCAACCGGCCATGCAAAAACGGGTAAAAGAAGTTCAAGAACGATATAAAGATGATCCGGCAAAACAGCAGGAAGAAATGAGTGCTGTTTACAAGGAATTTGGCAATCCCCTGGCGGGCTGTTTACCGATTTTGGTACAGATGCCGGTGTTATTTGCCCTATTTGCAACCTTACGCGGATCGCCGTTTGCTGACATCGGTTACCCGGTGGAATTAGAGATTTTTCCTCGGGAACAGATCGAGCGCATTCAGCCCCAAGTGTATACCAGCGATCCCAAAAATATCTATGTCACCGATGGCGTTCACCGCAAAATCGCAGCGGTGTTACCAGCCGGAAATCGCCTGGTGGTGGGGGAAAAAACTCACTTAGAGTTTCAATCGTTAGATGGAACTCCCTTGCAACAACTGCTTCAGGACTACGACAACCCGGATGTACAACCGCAATGGCAAATCAAAGACGGTGAAAATCGGGTGGCGATCGCTGAAGATGGCACCTTAGAGGCCCTACAACCCGGAAAAGTGACCCTAGAAGGGAAAATCCCTGGATTAGCGGCAAATAAAGGCTTCCTGTTTATTCAGGCTTTGGGTCGAGTCGGTGCCACGGGCGACAATGGAGAAATCCACTGGGATATTGTAGGCATGGTCCTGTTTTTTGGTCTGAGTCTCTATCTCAACCAGATTCTCTCAGGACAAGGGCAAGATAGTAATGCTAATCCTCAGCAACAAACCATTAGTAAGCTCACCCCTGTGATCTTCTCGGGGATGTTTCTATTTTTCCCGCTTCCGGCTGGGGTGTTGATGTATATGGTGGTTGCTAACATCTTCCAAACCCTGCAAACCTTTATCCTGTCTCGGGAACCCCTACCTGAGAATCTACAAAAAATTGTGGATGCTCAAGAGAAAGCTAAAGCGAAAGATGGATCTCGTCAAGAGTTGCCGTTTGAGCCGAAACGCAAGAAAAAAGCCGGCCAGTCTTGAAGCGATGAGTTGGGCCAAAAACCTGTTCCGAGCGCCGGGACAGGTTTTGCTGCGGCTGGGAATCGGTTTGATAGGATGACCAGATGTCGTCACAGGTTGGGAGGACTTGACAATGGAGCCGATTTATGTTCCATCACTACTCAAAGCACCAGAAAAAACGGAGGTCATTGACTTTAAGCAGTTTATCGCTGACTTGGAGACCTTGATGCCGGTGCAGGGGACGATCTCCGTGAGCCATCAGGGAACCTACCTACAAGTTTCGGCAACGATCCAGGCGATCGTCACCTTGACCTGCGATCGCTGCTTGCAACAATATAACCATCGCCTGAATGTTTCCCCCGACGAAGTGATCTGGCTCGATGTGAACGCCGATCGCATCGATGATTTGCCCCTCGAACAAGAAGTCCTCAGCGAAGAACTCATCGAAAGCCTCCATCCCGAGGGAACCTTCGATCCCGAGAACTGGCTCTATGAACAACTCTGCCTGGCTTTACCTCACCGCAAACTTTGCCGTCAAGACTGCGATGGTATTGAGGTGGACAGCACCACGCCGCCGCCAATTGATCGCCGCTGGGCCGCCTTGCAAGACCTCAAAGGACAACTCCCAAGTGAGCCAACTCCCTAAAATATGAGCTTTAAAGACGAGTTTGAACTACTGCTACGAGCGCGTTACCCGATTCTCTACATTTCCACCCTGGAAGAAGAACGAGTCGAAGCCAGTATTCGCCAATCGGCTCAAAGCCAAGGTAATCGTGCCGTCTATATCTGGGATTTTGTCGAAGGCTATCAGGGCAACGCCAATGATGCCGGGAAGGCGAAACGCAATCCCTTGCAAGCTCTCGAACAGGTGGAGAAACTGCCGGCCAATGCCCCGGCTATCTTTGTGTTGCGCGACTTTCATCGCTTCCTTGATGATATTTCCATCTCCCGCAAATTACGGAATTTAGCCCGTTTACTCAAGTCTCAACCCAAAAATTTGGTGCTGCTGGCCCCGAATGTCACCATTCCCGAAGATTTGAGCGAAGTTTTGACGGTGATGGAGTTTTCCTTACCTACGGGAGAGGAAATTCGCCGAGAAATTGAGGGACTGTTATCGTCAACGGGCCGTCCCTTAGGCGATCGCCTCCTCGATGAAATGGTGCGATCGTGTCAAGGCCTATCCTTAGAGCGGATTCGTCGAGTTCTGGCCCGGGCCATCGCCAGCCATGGCCAACTCGAACCCGAAGACGTTGACCTAATCCTCGAAGAAAAACGCCAAACCATCCGCCAGACCCAAATCCTAGAATTTTACGGGGCCACTGAAGAGATTAGCGACATTGGTGGCCTAGATAATCTCAAAGAGTGGTTGCTGCGACGAGGAGGCGGGTTCTCAGAAAAAGCCCGCGAGTATGGACTGCCCTATCCCCGAGGGTTGCTGCTGGTGGGGATTCAGGGAACTGGGAAGTCTCTCAGTGCCAAGGCGATCGCCCATCACTGGCATCTCCCCCTGTTGCGTTTAGATGTGGGGCGACTGTTCGCCGGCCTCGTGGGCGAGTCCGAATCCCGCACCCGTCAGATGATACAAGTAGCCGAAGCGTTGGCCCCCTGCATTCTCTGGATTGATGAAATCGATAAAGCCTTTGCCGGCCTCGGTGGAAAAGGAGACGGAGGAACCACCAGTCGCGTCTTCGGTACCTTTATTACCTGGTTAGCCGAGAAAGACTCCCCTGTGTTTGTGGTGGCCACAGCCAACGATATTCAGGTCTTACCGCCTGAAATGTTGCGCAAAGGTCGTTTTGATGAGATTTTCTTTGTCGGTTTACCCAGCCAAGCCGAACGGCGGGAAATCTTTGCTGTACATCTATCCCGCTTACGACCCCATAACTTGGCCAATTATGATCTCGATCGCCTGGCCTATGAAACCCCCGATTTCTCAGGGGCTGAGATTGAACAGATGATTGTCGAAGCCATGCACATCGGCTTTAGTCAAAATCGTGACTTTACCACCCAAGATATCCTAGAAGCCGCCAGCCAAATTGTGCCGCTCGCTCGCACCGCTCAAGAACAAATCCAGTTTCTGCAAGACTGGGCTACCTCCGGGAAAGCGCGTTTAGCCTCCCGTCAGAATAGTCTGTCGAGTCGTATCCAAGGACAACTACGGGGTGATTCTTAACCACCCGTTTTTCTTTCCTATGAATCTGTCCAATTTAGCCAAATTTATTCTCGGCTTCACCCTGGCGATCGCCCTCACCCTAGGCGGGGCTGTGGCCGCGTCCCTCTATCTGGTGGCCCGCTTGACAGCACTGCCTCCCAAACCTGAGTTTGATAGCCCCGAAGCGTCCACCACAACCGCTGTCAGCACAACCCCCACCCCAGAGGCGACTCCAGAACCTGAACCCACCCCAGAGCCTGAACCCACCCCAGACCCCGGACTGTATCAGGCTCGCGTCACCTGGCCCGAAGGCTTACTGCTGCGAGACAACCCCAGTTACGATGCCGGCAGCTTGGGGGGCATTGCTTTTAATGAAACGGTAACGGTCTTGGAAAATGCCGAGAATGGAGCCTGGCAGCGGGTTCGCTCTGAGTCGAGTAATCAAGAAGGTTGGGTGGTTGGCGGCAACTTAGAGGAAATCTCGACTCCCTAAGACAGCGCGATCGCCATCTCAAAGATTGTTTTCAACCCCTCTGATGCGTCCCCCCAAGGATGCTAAAATAGTTTGCAAGATGTATTCTCCACAATCTCGACCGGATTACCGGACTTCAGGTCTGCCAAAGTCTTGATCCGTGGTAATCCTGCATCGCCTCAACTCCTCCGATAGCAGGGGATGAGGCCATGATGACGTACTCTCAACTTGTTAAAGCATGGCTACGCTGACCCCCAACTCTCGCGACCGTAAACTCTCAAAACTTGAAGGGATTAAAGAACGCAGTGCCTTTTTGCGTGAACCGGTTGCCACAGAAATTCTCGAAGATACCACCCACTTTAGTGAAGCCGGGATTCAGATCCTGAAATTTCACGGCTCCTATCAACAAGACAACCGAGATAATCGGGTTAAGGGACAAGAAAAGGATTATCAAATGATGATCCGTACCCGGAACCCCGGTGGCTTTATTCCGCCGCAGCTCTACCTCACCCTCGATCGCCTGGCCTCAGACTACGGCAACGAAACGCTACGAGTGACAACTCGTCAAGGGTTCCAACTTCATGGCATCCTCAAGAAAAATCTCAAAGCCACCATTGGTGCGATCGTGCGCAACCTTGGCTCAACCCTCGGGGCCTGTGGTGACCTTAACCGCAACGTCATGGCCCCTCCGGCGCCGTTTAAAAATCGTCCTGAGTATGCCGCCGCCTGGGACTATGCCGATCGCATTGCTGACTTACTAACTCCCCAAAGCGGCGCCTATTACGAAATTTGGCTCGATGGCGAAAAAGCTATTTCCGGGGAAGAAGACCCTGAGGTCAAAGCGGCCCGACAACGCAATGGCAACGGAACTATCTTTAAGGATAAAGAGGAGCCGATTTACGGAGAGCATTATATGCCCCGTAAATTCAAAAGCTGTGTCACGGTTCCGGGAGATAACTCCGTTGACCTTTATTCACAAGATCTGTCCCTAGTCTTGATCAGCAACGAACAGGGAGAGGTTCAAGGCTTTAATATCCTCGCCGGGGGCGGTTTGGCCCGAACTCACAATAAAGAGGAAACCTTCCCTCGCTTAGCCGATGAAATTGGCTATGTAGACAAAGCCGATATTTATGACCTGGTGAAAGCCCTTGTGGCCACCCAGCGCGACTACGGCGATCGCCATAACCGTCGTCACGCTCGCTTAAAATACCTCCTCCATGACTGGGGGGTTGAGAAATTCCGCAGCACCGTAGAAGGCTATTTTGGCAAATCGTTACAGCCCTATCAGCCTCTCCCCGAATGGCGCTATGAAGACTACTTAGGTTGGCATGAACAGGGGGATGGCAAGCTGTTTTTAGGGCTATGGGTTCAAAATGGACGCATTGCCAATTATGGAGATTGGCAGCTCCGCAGCGCTCTGCGCCGTATTGTTGAGACGTTGGATCTGCCGATGCGTCTGACTCCCCATCAAAATGTCTTGCTGTATGACATTGATCCGAGTCAGCGTGAGACCATTAACGGTATCTTGCGGGAGGCTGGGGTTCAGTCCCTCGAAGGCTTGGATTCCCTGAAACGGTTGTCGATGGCTTGTCCGGCTCTTCCCACTTGTGGTTTGGCGATCACTGAGTCAGAACGGGCCATCCCCGACATTTTGGATCGCATCCGCAAGCTGCTGATTCGCGTGGGACTGCGTAAAGAGGAATTTGTCATCCGTATGACCGGTTGTCCTAATGGCTGTGCGCGGCCTTATATTGCCGAGTTAGGATTTGTCGGACGCGCCCCCAATGTCTATCAGATGTGGCTGGGGGCCGATCCTCATCAGACTCGTTTGGCGCAAGTCTATCGCGATCGCGTGGCAGCCGATGAAATCGAACAGGTGTTAGAGCCATTGTTCGTTTATTTCAAGCAAGAGCGTAAGCCAGGTGAGCGCTTTGGTGATTTCTGCGATCGCATCGGTATGGAAGGATTACAACAGTTCTCCGACGGGTATGATCCCTCAACCCTGAAACCCAAACGACAAGAACGCCATCGGATTCGTATTTATGACGATGTTTACGATCGCCTCAAGGAAGAATCTCTGCGTTCAGGCAAACCCATGTTAGACCTAGCCAGCGAAGCCCTAAACGCCTATCTCGCCGAGAATCGCCAGGACACATAAACAGCACAGAAACAGGGCGGGGACTCTGTTCCCTGTTCCCTGTTCCCTGTTCCCTGCACCGCACTGAGCCTGTCGAAGTGTTCCCTGTTCCCTGTTCCCTGTTCCCTGTTCCCTATTCCCTATCCCCATAAAGTGTCATCGCCTGAGACACCGATAGCCGAGAGCGTACCCCCAAGGTTAAGGGTGAGGTATGTCCTCGGCTGAGGTGTTCTGAGGCGGCACAACCAATCATGGCGGCATTGTCAGTACAGTAGGCCATGGGTGGAAAGAGAACTCGCAACCCGTTTTCCTCGGCGGCGGCGGTTAAGTCCCGACGTAAGCCACTGTTGGCCGCCACACCACCGCCGACGGCAATGGTTGATAAATTATGATCTAAGGCACAGCGGATGGTGCGTTTGACGAGCGATCGCACCACCGTTTGTTGAAAACTCGCGGCGATATCGGCAACGGGGAGTTCGCCTCCTTCCTGCTTCAGTTTTTTCACCAGGCGCATCACAGCAGTCTTTAAGCCACTGTAACTGGCATCATAGGGGTGAATACCGCCCTGGGGCAGTTTCACGCGACCCTCGGGCAAAGAGAAGGAATTGGGGTCGCCGTGTTGGGCCAGGCGGTCAATTGCTGGCCCGCCGGGATAGCCGAGATCTAGCAAACGAGCCACCTTATCAAAGGCCTCACCGGCAGCATCATCCCGAGTTTGACCGAGGGTGTGATAGTCGCCACAGGTTTTAACGTGAATGAGACTGGTATGCCCTCCCGAGACCAATAGACAAAGGAAGGGAGGCTCTAGGCTAGGGTCGCTGAGATAGGAGGCGTAGAGATGGCCTTCGAGATGGTGAACCCCCAGGAAGGGTTTGTCATGGACGAGGGCTAGGGTTTTAGCAGCCATCACCCCAACCAGTAACGACCCCACTAAACCGGGGGTGCAGGTGGCGGCAATTCCATCGAGTTGACTCGGAGCGAGGTTGGCGGCGGCCAAACTTTGGGCGATCGCCTCCCCGATGAGTTCGAGATGTTGGCGCGAGGCCACCTCCGGCACAACTCCCCCATAACGACGATGGGTTTCAATTTGAGATGTAACAATACTACTTAAAACTTGACGTTTTTTAACAATTGCCACGGCAGTTTCGTCACAACTTGTTTCAATAGCAAGGATTGTGGTCATTTACTCTAAAAAGCTCTCCGGGAAGGGATATCTTTTATGATAGGATGCTACCCAGATATCTTTGACATTGACCTCGAGGTTGACATCGCGGTCATCAAAGATATCATTTTAAGTTTTGATATCCAAGGAAAGCATTCTTATGCGACGACTATTAGCGCTGGTACTGACAGCAGTTCTTTGGTTCAGCTTTGCTCCCACCGCTTCGGCTGACGTGGCGGGTCTGACTCCCTGTAACGAGAGTCCTGCCTTTATCGCCCGTGCCAAAGCCGCCACCACTGAGCAAGCGAAACAACGGTTTGAACTGTATGGACGCGAGCTTCTCTGCGGAGAAGAAGGCCTACCCCACCTGATTGTGGACGGTCGCTGGAGCCATGCTGGAGAATTTCTCATTCCTGGCGTGCTGTTTCTCTACATTGCTGGCTGGATTGGCTGGGCTGGTCGGAGTTATCTTATTTCGATTCGTGACGAGAAATCTCCCGAAGAAAAAGAAATCATCATCGACGTCCCCCGGGCCGTTCGTTGCTCTCTCAGCAGCTTTGCTTGGCCTCTAGCGGCATTCAAAGAAATCACCACTGGAGAAATGTTCGCCAACGACAATGAAATCCCCATTTCTCCCCGCTAGACTAGACGAATTTCTCGTTTGAAAACCACGGAGTGAATTTATGAAAGACTTACAAAGATATCTGTCAACGGCTCCCGTTTTGGCAACGGCCTGGATGTTTATTACGGCGGGAATTTTGATTGAGTTTAATCGCATTTTCCCCGATTTACTCTTCCATCCTCTTCACTAAAGTACCGTTCACGTCTTTATTTTGATGAGAACAAAAGACCTAACCTAACCGGTTGGGTCTTTTGTTTGTTCATCCAGGAGTGAACCCTGTCAACCCCCTTGAAGCAAACAGGCCACCGCCACACCTAACGCCGAACCAATGACCACCTGAAAGGGGGTGTGTCCTAAGAGTTCCTTAAGGCGGTCTTCATCAAACTCAATGTCTTCATGGAACCAGGCATCAATCATTTGATTGAGAACCCGAGCCTGTTTACCCGCCGCTTGGCGCACCCCAGCGGCATCATACATGACGATAACCGCAAACACGACGGCGATCGCAAAATCAGGACTATCCCAGCCGAGAGTTTGTCCCACACCTGTGGCTAACGCCGTCACCAAAGCCGAATGAGAACTAGGCATTCCCCCCGTTTCAATTAAAACTCGTCCATTCAAACGACCATGTTGAACCGCATACAACAGTAACTTGGAAAACTGCGCGATTAAACAAGCCGCGAGCGCCACAATTAAGATGTGATTATTAAAAACCTGCGCCAAATCGTCCATAGCTTCCCTTAGTACTGGCGACGGATAATAAACTCAGCAATTTCCACTAAGGGACGAGCCGCCTCAGCAAACGGTTCAAGTTCTGATTTAGCCTCTGCGATCGCCATTTCCGCCTGTCGCTTCGACTCTTCCAATCCCCATAAACTCGGATAAGTTGCCTTTTGCACCTTAGCATCCTTGCCGGCCGTTTTACCCAACACTTCAGACGAGGCCGTCACATCAAGGATATCGTCCACAATCTGAAACGCTAAACCAATCTGATAGGCATAGCGAGACAGACGCTCCACCTCAGTGTCTGAGGCTCCTGCCAATAACGCTCCCGAGACGACACTGGCTTCGAGTAAGGCTGCCGTTTTATGAGTATGGATAAACTGTAACGTCTCCAGAGCAATATCGGGTTTCCCTTCCGACTGTAAATCCACCACTTGGCCCCCCACCAATCCAGCCGCGCCGACGGCTCGTCCTAAACGCGCCACAACCCGCAACAGATTTGGCGCCGGGACATCTCGAGTTTCCACAGCGATATATTCAAAGGCATAAGCCAGGAGTCCATCCCCCGCCAAAATCGCCACATCATCCCCAAACACCTTGTGATTGGTCAATTTTCCCCGTCGATAATCATCATTATCCATCGACGGCAAATCATCATGAATCAAGGACATCGTATGGACCATCTCCAACGCACAAGCCGTTGGCATTGCCATCTCCCGAGTCCCACCCAGCATCTGGCAGGTCGTCAAACACAAAATCGGTCGTAACCGCTTTCCCCCAGCTAAGAGAGAATAGCGCATGGCCTCATAAATTCGTTCGGGGTAGATGACCGGAAGTGCGCGGTCGAGCGCAGCTTCAACTAACGTCTTCCCCTCGGCCAAATAGGCACGGAGATCAAACTGCTCGTCCCGAGGCGAGTTCCGGTCGTCCGTCATTACCATCCCTTTATCCTTTTGCTGCATCAGATCTGACAAGGTGTTTCCGTGCGATCGCATCTCCACAAAAACCCCCATCACTAGGCTACCAGACTGTTTGACATCCTCATGCCTTAAAATCGGGAAAACTCCCTTTCATCACGACAAAATCCCCCAACAATACCCACAACAAAAAGTGACTCCCACCTGGAGTGGGAGCCACATCATACCCTAATTCAGCTCAATAGCGAACGTCCAATGTCCGAACCGTAACATCCAGAACCAGACTTCAGCCAGAGGCTCTAGTCGAGAGGGTTCATATTCAGAACCGGCTCAGTCTCACGATTGAGACCCGATTCAAACCCACCCGCCGCAGCGCGAGCGCGTCCTGCGTGCCACAAGTGGCCCACCAGGAAGAAGAAGGCGAGAATGAAGTGAGACGCCGCCAACCAAGCACGGGGGTTAACGTAGTTAAAACCAGAGTTAGGCTCCGTAATAATCCCACCCACAGAGTTGATGGAACCGTTAGGAGCGTGAGTCATGTACTCAGCCGCACGGCGAAGTTGCCAAGGCTGAATATCATTTTTGAGTTTGTTGAGGTCGAGACCATTCGGTCCACGCAGAGGCTCAAGCCAGGGGCCACGGAAGTCCCAGAAGCGCATGGTTTCACCACCGAAGATGATTTCACCAGTCGGAGAGCGCATCAGGTATTTACCCAGACCCGTCGGTCCTTGAGCAGAGCCAATGTTAGCACCGAGTTTTTGGTCACGAGCCAAGAAGACAAAGGACTGAGCCTGAGAGGCTTCAGCATTAGTCGGGCCATAGAACTCGCTCGGATAGGCGGTGTTGTTGAACCAGACGTAAGCCGAAGCGATGAACGCCATCAGAGACAAGGCGCCGACACTGTAAGACAGATAGGCTTCACCAGACCAGATAAAGGCGCGGCGTGCCCAACTAAAGGGTTTAGTGAGGATGTGCCAAACACCACCGGCGATGCAGATTAAGCCAACCCAGATGTGGCCACCGATGATATCTTCCATGTTGTCCACACCAATGATGGACCCAACGCCACCGAAAGGTGCTTTGACGAGGTAGCCAAAGATGACCGAGGGGTCGAGGGTGGGGTTGTTGATGACGCGAACGTCACCGCCACCGGGTGCCCAGGTATCATAGACACCACCAAAGAACATGGCTTTGGCAACCAACAGCAAGGCTCCACATCCCAAGAGGATGAGGTGGAAACCAATGATGTTAGTCATTTGGTTTTTGTCCTTCCAGTCATAGCCGAAGAAGGAGGAATACTCTTCGAGGCGTTCGGGGCCACGAACAGCGTGGTAAATTCCACCGAGGCCGAGAACGGCCGAAGAAATCAGGTGAAGAACACCAACGACAAAGTAGGGGAAGGTGTCAATGACTTCGCCACCAGGGCCAACGCCCCAGCCGAGGGTTCCCAAGTGAGGGAGCAAGATTAGACCTTGCTCATACATGGGTTTTTCGGGAACAAAGTGAGCGACTTCAAATAAGGTCATCGCGCCGGCCCAGAAGACAATTAAGCCAGCGTGGGCGACGTGAGCGCCGAGTAGTTTACCCGACAGGTCGATGAGACGAGCGTTTCCAGCCCACCAGGCGAATCCTGATGATTGCTGGTCACGGCCGCCACTGATCATGGCAGTGTTGAACGATGTTGTCACGAGGTTTAACCTCCTCTAAATCTAACGTGCGTCCGGGCGAGACATCTATTGAGCGCAAGTCTCTTTAGATGTCTTTGAAACAAATGGGAAATGTAGGGGGAAAACTGGGGGCGCATCAAACGCCTGATGCTAAACCCCACAGTAGCAAACCCTACGGGCATAAACCTGAGATAGCTCAGAATTAGAGAGCGTTACCGCGAGGCAGAACTTCCTCGGGGAACTCAAAGTTTTGGTGAGGTTGGTCTGTCGGAGCCATCC
>OFEU01000253.1_pt1 | contig 46475 bp, 41 predicted proteins | sample 1521221 | NCBI WGS metagenome assembly OFEU01 (sample SAMN03766357, study PRJEB24113) | microbial mat metagenome | isolation source: enrichment culture HLUCC-O from microbial mat sample contains cyanobacterium... | reverse complement strand
TGAGAATCCAGAGGCGGGGTTGGTTTGACTCAGCGAGTGCGGTTTGCTGGCGTCGTGCGTCTCGTCGAACCTCGGCGGAGTGGTGGGGATGATATCAGAAATCAATAGCGCGAAGAGGGAACCGGGTTGGACTCTTCCCCTAACAACCGCTGAATCTCCGCCTCAGTAAAGGGATTGTCCCCAGCGCGGAGGGTATTGATATAACCCTGGACTAACCGGTTTGCCCCGGCGTTATTACTCAACTCGATAAAGGCTTGAAACTCTTGGATGGCGCCCTCAGTCTCCCCAGTCAGAGCCTTGGCGAGTCCCAGATTTCCTCGATGTGCTGCCTCTTCCGGTTCCAGAGTCACCGCTTGCTCACAGGCAGGCATAACCGCCTCTGGCTCACCGCGCAAACTGCCAAACCAACAGATTTCGTTCCAAGTGTCGGCAGAAATGTCCAGGGTAGCATCGATGGTCTGGGCGGCGGTATAGGCCTCAACCGCTGCTTGATAGTCTTGGTCTTCAACCTGTTGTTCTCCCCGCGCCAGCAAGACTGGAACGGCAATCTGTTTGGCTTCGGCTTCGGGGTCGAGGTCGAGAGTGGGGTCAAGGGTGAGGGCTTGTTGGAACTTGGCGACGGCTTCGTGATAGTCACCCTGATAGGCTAAATCGTTACCGGCTTCTATTAAAGCAGGAACGGCAATCTGTTTGGCTTCGGCTTCGGGGTCGAGGTCGAGAGTGGCATCGAGTTTGTTCGCCTGGTTAAACTTGGCAACTGCCCCCTCGATATCTTCTGCACGGGCTAAACTCTTGCCTTGATTGACCAGAAATTGGGCTGATTCGCTGGGAGTCCAGGCATGGTTTTGACAGGTTTCACCGGCATCGCGGGCAACATCGGTTTCTGGGGCGACCAAGACGGGATGATATTTCAACTGGTTGCAGACAATTTGAAGCCAATTTGTCCAATTACCTAATCGCCACAAGCGCAGGGTATCGTCCGAACTGCCACTGACAATCGTCTCTCCGTCGGGGCTGATGGCTACGGCATAGACCGAACTCTGATGGCCGCGCAGGACGGCAAGTTGTTCCCCCTGGCGGTTCCACAAGCGCAGGGTGTTGTCCCCACTGCCACTGACGAGGGTCTCTCCGTCGGGGCTGATGGCTACGGTATTGACCGAACTCTGATGGCCGCGCAGGACGGCAAGTTGTTCCCCCTGGCGGTTCCACAAGCGCAGGGTATCGTCCAAACTGCCACTGACAATCGTCTCTCCGTCGGGGCTGATGGCCACGGCCCTGACCGAATCCTGATGGCCGCGCAGGACGGCAAGTTGTTCCCCCTGGCGGTTCCACAAGCGCAGGGTTCTGTCCCTACTGCCACTGACAATCGTCTCTCCGTCGGGGCTGATGGCGACGGCGTTGACCCAATCCTGATGGCCGCGCAGGACGGCAAGTTGTTCCCCCTGGCGGTTCCACAAGCGCAGGGTTCTGTCCCTACTGCCACTGACAATCGTCTCTCCGTCGGGGCTGATGGCGACGGCGTTGACCCAATCCTGATGGCCGCGCAGAACGGCAAGTTGTTCCCCCTGGCGGTTCCACAAGCGCAGGGTATCGTCCCAACTGCCACTGACAATCGTCTCTCCGTCGGGGCTGATGGCTACGGCAGTGACCGAACTCTGATGGCCGCGCAGAACGGCAAGTTGTTCCCCCTGGCGGTTCCACAAGCGCAGGGTATCGTCCCAACTGCCACTGACAATCGTCTCTCCGTCGGGGCTGATGGCTACGGCAGTGACCGAACTCTGATGGCCGCGCAGAACGGCAAGTTGTTCCCCCTGGCGGTTCCACAAGCGCAGGGTGTTGTCCCCACTGCCACTGACAATCGTCTCTCCGTCGGGGCTGATGGCCACGGCGCTGACCCAATCCTGATGGCCGCGCAGAACGGCAAGTTGTTCCCCCTGGCGGTTCCACAAGCGCAGGGTATCGTCCAAACTGCCACTGACAATCGTCTCTCCGTCGGGGCTGATGGCCACGGCCCTGACCGAATCCTGATGGCCGCGCAGGACGGCAAGTTGTTCCCCCTGGCGGTTCCACAAGCGCAGGGTGTTGTCCCCACTGCCACTGACGAGGGTCTCTCCGTCGGGGCTGATGGCTACGGCGCTGACCCAATCCTGATGGCCGCGCAGGACGGCAAGTTGTTCCCCCTGGCGGTTCCACAAGCGCAGGGTATCGTCCGAACTGCCACTGACAATCGTCTCTCCGTCGGGGCTGATGGCTACGGCGCTGACCCAATCCTGATGGCCGCGCAGGACGGCAAGTTGTTCCCCCTGACGGTTCCACAAGCGCAGGGTATCGTCCCAACTGCCACTGACAATCGTCTCTCCGTCGGGGCTGATGGCTACGGCAGTGACCCAATCCTGATGGCCGCGCAGGACGGCAAGTTGTTCCCCCTGGCGGTTCCACAAGCGCAGGGTGTTGTCCCCACTGCCACTGACAATCGTCTCTCCGTCGGGGCTGATGGCTACGGCAGTGACCGAACTCTGATGGCCGCGCAGAACGGCAAGTTGTTCCCCCTGGCGGTTCCACAAGCGCAGGGTATCGTCCCAACTGCCACTGACAATGGTCTCTCCGTCGGGGCTAATGGCGACGGCGTTGACCCCACCCTGATGCCCGCGCAGGCGATTTTGTTCTCGGGTAGTTTGAATGCCGGTGAGCAAGCTACTTTGAGCCGAACTCATGACTCGCCGCAATTGGCCTTGACTCTCTCCCGTCGCCTGTATCGCCAGCACTAACCCCTCCAAAGGTTGGGGAGTGGAGAGCAAATGTTGCGCCTGGGCCGCGTTGGCCCGTAAGTTGGCGATGGTGGCTTGGCGTTGGGCATTCAGCCAAAGTCCCGTGACGACGCTGAATACGGTGACCACCGCGCCAATCCCGAGAAGGCGGCTGTTGCGTCGCTGGCGGATGCTTTTTCTCACAAACTCTCGCGCTAATGGGGAGAGGGGAAAGGTCTGGCTATGTTCTCGCTCAAATAGCTCAACTTCAGCTAAATCTAATCCCCTGAGCAATCCTTCGCGGCGTTTGCCTTTGTCTGCCCAGTCTCGGGTTTTCTTTTGGATGTCCTCTTCTTGCCGCTTCGCGTCGAAGTTTTCCTTAACCCACCGCTCTAATTGCTTCCAGTTACTGATGAGGGATTCGTGGGCAACATCCACTACGATGATTTTCTCCTCTGGGTTCCCTCGGGCTTCGAGTTCGCTGGTGACGATTAACCGCGCTGCTTCTAATTTCTCTAGGACGGTTTCCACCTCTTCGGGAGGATAAGGCAAGTCGGTTAACTCGGATTTGCGGACTTGTCGGGCGATGGGTTTGCTGTTTTCTAGCAGTTGGGTGAGTTTGAGAAAGATACTCCGGGCGATGGCCTGTTGTTCTGAGGAAAGAGTCTGATAATAAACTTTATTGGCTCGATTTTGTAGGGCTTTTTGGACGCCGCCCATGTCTTGATAGGTTTGGACGGTCAACCGTTGGCTGCGTCGGTGCCAGAGTTGTTTGAGGATGTCTTGCAATAAGGGCAAACTGCCGGGGGATTTCTGAACATCTGCAACCATGAGGTTTTCTAGGTCTGGGGGGATGTTCCAGTTGACTTTTTTCGCGGGTTTGCCGATCGCCTCTCGTAACTCCGCCTCCTTCATTTCGGTGACGATCGCCTGATGGGTTTCAATGAGTTTCGCCAGTTGGGGATATTCCGCACATTTGCCCAAAAAATCCGCCCGCATGGTGATGATGACGCGCAGGGGTGAGGTTGCCGATCGCCCCCAACCCCCTTTGTCACGAAGTGAGTCAGAGTCAGTCGCCCCTAACAAACAGTCAAAAAACTGCTTTCGCTTTGCCGGATCTTGAGATGGGGTAAACACTTGCTCAAACTGATCCACGACGAACACGCAAGGGGCATTTGCTGGGGAAATCAGCCGGTGTAAGCCTTTCGCACCTTTGGCGAGTTCCTGGGTGGCTTGTTCTGAGGTGCAAAGCTTCTCGTTCACTAAGACTTGCGCTAAACTAGCGAGGGGGTCGTCTCCAGGTGTGAAGGGGGCACAGATTTTCCAGGTTTTGCTCTCCGAAAGGGTCTTGCCTTGCTTCAAGTTCGGGATTAAACCGGCTCTCACAACGGAGGATTTACCACTGCCGGAAATACCCAAAACGGCGAGAAGTTGGCTGTCTCGCAGTCGATTAACTAAGGTTTGAGTCAATTTTTCCCGGCCAAAGAAGTATTTGGCATCCTCTTCTTGAAAGGCTTCTAATCCCTTGTAGGGACAAGGGCAATCATCCGGGGGATCTTCGGGCAGTTCAAGTCCCGGATCTCGCAGCACGATCTCACCCCATTTACGACAGATGGGGGTTTGGTTGCGTGTTTTTAAGGCGGTTTCTATCCATTGACAGATGGTGATGTTGCTGATAAACCCTTCTTGTTGCAATCCTTGCAATAGCGCTTCGGTGAGGATGCTATGTTCTCCAGTTGTGGGTTCGTAAGCTGGCTCAAATTCTCGACAAGCGGCGATAAAACAGCGGGAGATAGTTTCCCCATCCCCCGGATCAGCTTCGTCAAAGTTGAGCAGTTCTCCCGCATAACAGCAATCCAATATCACAATCTGCTGTTTGACGGGACTCTTTTCTAAAATTTCCCGTAACTCTTTGAGGGGAAACCCCCAGGATTCTTTGCGATCCACGCGACTCGTGGCTAAAAAACCCTTGCTGAAGTTGCCGATTTCTTTTCGCAATCCATGACCCGCAAAAAACAGCAGGGCGGTTTCGGGGATGCTAACATTGGCATTGAGGGCAAATAGCTTGGTGATAGCGCCTTCTAGTTCGTGAGTGAGCAACTCTTTCTCTTGATGGACGCGCCATGCTTCTTGGGTGGAGGCAGAGGGTAGTCCGGTGACCTCGAATCCAAGTTCCATCAGTTTTTGGGCCACTGCATTTGCGTCGTTGGCTGGAGTCCGCAATTCGTGCTGAAACAGATAATCATTAATCCCGACTACCAATGCTTGCCGCTTTTTCATTGGCCCACCATCCGCTAGAATCGTTGGTATCTGAACTATAATACCGCAAATTTATGGAAACCTCGGTTGACAAAACGTTACTGGCTTTTTTGCTGGCCCTGTACCGGCTGGAGGGCGAACTGACGAAGGTGGAAGTTGCAGATTTACAGAATAATGTGGGGACGCTTCTGGAGCTTCGTCCAGATAAGGAGAAGGCAATTCTCCAGGAAGTTCAGACAATGTTGGAGAAAAATTCTGAGTTAAATCAACTGTATCAAGAAGCGATGACAAAGGTTGCGTCTCTGGAGGGAGAGCAATTATCTCAATGGTTGCCGCCGAACAATAGGCTCCAGCAGCAACTCGGCATCCAGGAGATTGACCGAGGTTATGTTCCCGAGGGAAAAGCAACTCAACAAACAAATGAGGTGGTCAATTTGAGTCGGATGGTAATGAGGCGCGATCGCCCTGAAAAAGATGTTAAAAAAATTGCTGAATTGGGCCGATATTGGGAGATCCCACCCGTCCCGATGCTCTAATTAAGGGTCTAAGAACAGTCTTGAGCGGATTTAATGAATAGGATTATTTATCCCACTGTTGATGTGTTTCTCTATGATTTGCGAGATGGATTGGGTGACAATCCCGAGGAAGTTGAACAGCATTGGCAGACGTTTAAACAAAAGCTCCCCCAATCGTTCCATGACCTCCTAAACTTCTCCTCGGGGTTTGAATCAGACTATGAGGAACTCTTAACAGGCCAGTTTGGTCATTTCGGCAGCGAGTCTCAGGGGTATAAAGGGTTTTATTACCCAGTGCGGATGAGCGATATGTATGGTCTGTTGCTCGATTGTTCCCCAGCGGATTCTGTCACCCCACAACCGGTAGACTGTCTCCAAGATATTAAGGGAGAAATTGAGCGTCGTCTGGGTGAACATTCGGCGATGTTAGGTCAAACTTGGTTGATTTATGGGCAATTGCCTCAGGGGACTAACGATTACAAAGCGGTGGCTAAATCCTGTTATAAGTCGATGTTTCCTGACGGGAATTGGCAGGATGATTTTCAGAGTCAAGGTCGCTTGTTGGGAGGGATGGTGTTTGAACTGGGTTCGTTTCAGGTCATGCTGCAAGAACCTGTCAAGAACGACCCTGATGCTGCGGTGTCGAATGACCCCTGCTTTGAGAGTCGTCATGTGATGATTGTGCTGTATCCGACGGCGTATGCGGCTAAGGCTGGGGCGGAGTTACTCTATGATTGGATGCGGTTATTTGCCTATCGCGCTAAAATTCTCTGGGCTTATGGGCAAACTCGCCAATTAAAGCAATGGCTGAAAGAAGATTACATCACAATTCAAGCTTGTTTGAAACAAATTCGCGGCAATACCCATCAGGATTTACCCATAACTGACCTGAAACAAATCCTTAATCAAGCCCGAAGTATTGTCTCGGATTATACGATTGATGTGGATGAGTTGGCGTATCAATCGCGAACGATCGCCATCAATCTGGAGAATTACCAAAAACGTTGTGAAACTCTAGCCAAAAAAGCCCTGTCGATACAGGCTTCTCAGAGAGAAATTCCTTGGACGAATGTGATGTTTTTAGAGACGTTTAGTGAGAAGGTGAGGGAGAAGTATTTACGACAAGTTGAGAAAGATTATGAAAATTTGAGTCCGGGTTTAGAGCGATTGGAGTTTGCGATCGCCACAATCCGGGGTTTAGTTGACGTTGAACGCGCCCGGCAAGAACGGCGGTTTCAGGATAATATCACGATTTTGGGCTGGGGTTTAGCGGCTGCTGCGATCGCCGCCTCTCTTTCGGCACAGTTTCCCTATGTGATTGTGCCGGTAGAAGTGCTGACGAGTGAACAAACATCGGAGGGGGAGAGGAGTCCATCTGTTGAACTCAATCCACCGCTATCCGCCTCCTGGGATGCGGCGGTTCTCTCCTTGGGGTATAGTCTGCTTGTGGGGGTTTTGTGTATGGCGATCGCGTGGTTATGGATTAAGCGGAAGCAAAAATCAAACTAGAATGGGTCGGGTGCGTCTCAAGGTATGCGATCGCTTCAGATCCCACCCCTTGTAGATGGAGGGGTGGGTCAATCAACTCGAAGAGACTCTTTAGAGGTCAGAGGCGGGGAGACCGGTTGCTTATCGGGTCTCCCTCATCTAAATTGCAATCTCAAAATTGCAATCTCAAAATTGCAATCTTATACCAATTTTCGATATGTTTGCTATACATCAACACTGGGGGAGGGCGCGCCACTTGCGGTTCGCCCCTACGGCCATCTATGGCATGAATTTTGAAAAATGGTATTAGTTGAGGTAATTGGCGAGAATCGGGTCTAAAAAATGCTGTTTTGTAACTTAGGCTACAGACAGTTTAACAAAAACTTAATCTAGTTAGAATTTCTGAAAAATAATTATTGGTAATTCGTTTGTTTAAATCTATCAATAGGAGAGGGCGAAGCATTTGCGAGAGATGGGTCAATGAGTTTAAATGAACACAAATGCATCGCCGTTTCAGAAGACCCCGAGGCTCTGACCCTTAGTAGGCAAGGGTTGAGAGAGTTTCTCGAAGATACTCACAGACTTGTTTATCAATGCTGTTTTGCTCCAGGGAACGGCGCTGCTGCTGCTCTAGTTTCCAACTTTGAAACCCAGAACTTGCGGCGATCGCCACTTTTAAATGGTCCCAAACCGGCTCAGTTTGACGGTCTTGAGTCGCGGCGGCGGCGGAGTTTGTGTGAGTGAATGCAGAACTTGGCATATCGCACCTCTATGTGAGTTAGCTTGTGGTTTGCTGCTATGAATTCAGTCTAACACTCTTGCCTAGATTCCTGCCAAAAGCAAACCTAAAACAAGAGGGGAGCGCGATCGCACTCCCCTCTCAACTCTGGCAACTCTGGCCTAGCCACGGGACTTAGAACATCCCATTAACGAGATGCTAGGGTCCGACGTTTGGACGCCATACGATAGCAATAGACGATATCGCCTTCTTGCCAATCGGAGAAGCGGTCAATTCCCAGACCACACTCATAGCCGGATTTAACATCCCGGACATCTTCGCGCATCCGACGCAGGGAATCGAGAACATTCTCATGCACGACCTTGTCATTGCGTAAGATGCGTACTTTGGCGTTACGCACCAGTTGTCCCGAGAGGACATAACAACCGGCCACTTGGCCCCGTCCCGAGGGGAAGATGGCGCGAACCTGGGCTTGTCCAAGTTCTTCTTCGACCATCTCGGGTTCAAGTAAGCCTTCCATCGCCCCTTGAATATCATCCAAGAGATTATAGATGACGCTGTAATCGCGGACATCAACCCCTTCGCGTTCAGCGGCTTGACGAGCGCCACTGGCGAGGGTGGTGTTGAAGCCGAGAATCACCGCATCGGAGGCGGCGGCCAGGTCAATATCCGTTTCGGCAATTTCACCGGGAGCGGCATAGAGAACCCGTAATTGGACTTCATCTTGGGGTAACTGTTCGAGGGACCCGAGAATCGCCTCCAAGGACCCTTGTACGTCCGCTTTGAGGACCAAGTTGAGTTCCTTGAGTTCCCCTTCGCTGGCGCGAGCCGAGAGGCTGCTGAGGGTGACCCGGCGCGAGGCCATGGTCTGTTGTAGGCGAGACTGACGATGTTCGTCTTTGCGGCGATCGGCTTCGGAGCGGGCCTCTTTCTCGTTGGTGAAGACTTCAAACTCATCTCCGGCTTCGGGGACCTCGTTCATCCCCAAGACTTCTACCGCAAAAGAGGGTTTCGCCTCATCGACTCGGTTGCCGCGATCGTCGATCATGGCCCGCACTTTGGCAAAGACGGAACCGGCGACGAGGGTATCGCCAACGCGCAGGGTTCCATTTTGCACCAGCAGGGTGGCCACCGAACCGCGAGCTTTGTCTAAGTGGGCCTCGATGACCGTTCCTCGGGCGGGGCGATCGGGATTAGCCGAGAGTTCCTCAACTTCCGAGACGAGAATGATCATCTCAAGTAAGGTATCGAGATTATCGCCAGTAATGGCGCTGACGGGGACCATAACTGTGTCGCCACCCCATTCTTCGGGAACCAGGCCATGTTCCATCAGTTCCTGTTTGACGCGATCGGGGTTGGCCTGTTCTTTGTCCATTTTGTTGACGGCGACCACAAGGGGAACTCCCGCCGCTTTCGCGTGACTAATGGCCTCAATCGTTTGCGGTTGCACGCCATCATCGGCTGCCACCACCAAAATGGCGATGTCCGTCACCCGTGCGCCTCGGGCACGCATGGCCGTAAAGGCTTCGTGACCGGGGGTGTCTAGGAAGACGATCTGTTGCATCACGCCTTCATGTTCGACATCAACGTGATAAGCACCGGTGTGCTGGGTAATGCCCCCAGCCTCGCCCTGAGCCACTTTGGTTTTACGGATCGAGTCGAGGAGGGTGGTTTTCCCGTGGTCAACGTGACCCATAATGGTCACGACCGGCGGACGACGTTGCAGACTATCTAAGTCTGTTGCATCGATCATGTCGGTGACTTTGCGGGCTTCCTCTTCTTTCTCGGGGGTTTCGACTAGGACATCGAGTTCCTCGGCCACCATCGTCGCCGTGGGAACATCAAGGGTTTGGGTGACGTTCACCGCAATTCCTTGCATGAACAGGCGTTTGACGATTTCCGTTTCCGGGACTACGAGCAGATCTGCCAGTTCCCGAACCGTGAGGTTATCGCGGATTTCCACGAGTTCGGGGCGTTCGACTTTGTTGGCCCGTTCGCGGCGATCGCGACGGTTACGGCTTGAGGAGGAAGACCCACCACCGCTGTCACCACTCCCCCGTTGTTGGGGAGCGGGTTTACGTCGCTGTTGAGCAGATGGACGACTCTCGGACTTGGATTTAGAGGCTTTAGGCGGCCGAGCAATGGATAAACTGACCTCAACGGCTCCGCTGCTATCGCTGTTTAGATCCGCCTCGAAGTCCTCATCATCATCATCGATGGGACGAACTCGACGTTTCGGCTTGTTAGCCTTGTTGGCCACTTCTAGGCTTTCAACCGGATCTTCTTCGGCTGTGCGGCGCTTTTTGGTCTTAGCCTTACGGGGTAACTTGGGCCGTTTGAGAGTCAGTTGTTCCGTGTCATCGGTCTCATCTTCAGGTTCGACGGCCAAAGGCTCTTCGGGAGCCTCGGGTTTGACCTCTTCAGTTTTTGCATTGAGGCGAACCAACTCCGGCGGCCGTTTCAGTTTTGGCACCGGACGCTTGGGTTCAGGCCGCGATGGTGAGCTGGCCTCGGCTGGCGACTCAGCGCGCTCATCACGGGCCGCTGGAGCGCGACTGGGTTTTTTGGGGCTACTCGGCCGGGGCGTTTGCGCCTCGTCGTCACGAGCTGGGGTATGAGAGGATGAACTTGGCTTATCTTTAGCCACCGTGGGGCGTTCAACGGTGGGCTTGTCCCGCATTTTACCCTTTTTCGCCCGAGGCTGAGGCCGTGGGGGTGGCCCAATCAGTTGGGGAACCTCTTCGGGTTCTTGGGTTTCCGGCTCGGGCTGAGTGTCCGGCTCTGCGGCTTTCGGTTCAACGGCCGGCTGAACCCGATCTTCGGAGTTGTCAGTATCGGAACTCGGGGCTTTGGGGGATATGGGTTTTTTGGGAGTGGCCGCCTCCACCGGGGGAGTGTTGGGTGGCTGCGGTTTGGCAGGAGAGGGTGATTTAGGTCGCACAGGCTTGTCAACCAATTCGGGGGAGTCCATGGTGGAGGAAGTGCTATCAGAGTTGGGGCGATTGTCCCCGTTCGACTCAGGGTCACGTCCTTGAACAGCAGGTTTCGCGTTAAGCGATCGATGTTCGATCTTCAAGATTTGTTGTTTCTTTCGATGGGTATTTGGGCCAGACCCGGATGGACGGGCGGGTTCAGAAACTGCTGGTGCATTTTCTGCTTCTTGGCGGATGCGGGCGGCATCAGCTTCAGTAATTGTACTGCTGTGGCTCTTGTAAGCAATGTCGAGTTGATCGCAAAATGCTAGAACCTGCTTGTTGTCAACGTTTAGTTCCCGAGATAAGTCGTACAGTCTCACTTTGCCGTTGTTCATCCAATCTATCCTCTGTGTGTCTATATCATTTGCGCATTGTCCCTGGCGAATGGTGGATTCGTCGTATCAATAGCAGCGCTAGGTGTTAACCGTTCGGTGGTCGTTTTGAGCAAGACGCTGCCACAAGCTATCGTAGACCGATGGCGGTACGGGTGCTCTAAGGGTTCGTCCGAGTCGGTTCTTTTTTTGGGCGGTTTTTAGACAGTCGGCTTGGGGACAGATGTAGGCCGACCGTCCCATCCCTCGATCTAATTGTAGCTGATGGGATGGATGGACTCGGACGATACGCCAGAAGGCGGCTTTGGGGGCCACCTTGCCACAACTAATACAACGCCGAATGTTGGGTTTCATCCTTCGCTAGTCTTAAATTTTTCAGGAGTTTCTACAGTGGCGGTCTCGGTGGTTGTTTCTTCTTCGGGGTTCTCCTCGGGGTCCGGGTCGGGTTCGGAGTCGAGGGGGAGGTCGTCCTCGTCGTCTACATCATCGTTCCGGTCAAGGTCATTCGGGTCAAGATGATCTTGGTCAAGATCTCGGTCAACGTCATCACTAACTGGGGGAGGAGATGATTCTTCTTCGAGAGATATCTCTTGAGGGGAGATCTCTTGAGGGGATGTCTCGTCAGGGGATGTCTCTTCAGGGAGAGGGCTAACGGCTGGGTCTGAGGGGGTTGGGTTGAGGGTCTCTAAGACCGCGTCAGCTTCTTCAGCGGAGATCTCCGGTTGGGCCTGTTGTTGCTGTTCGAGATTCGCTAAATATTTAGCGGTATCTTTGATGTCAATTTTCCAGCCTGTTAGACGGGCGGCTAGACGAACGTTCTGCCCTTCTTTGCCGATCGCCAGGCTCAGTTGGTTATCGGGGACGAGAACATGGGCCTGTCGTGCTTCGGCATCGACGAGGCGCACTTCGTCGACGCGAGCGGGAGATAGGGCGTTGGCGATATAGGTGGCGGGGTCGGGAGACCAACGGATGACATCAATTTTTTCCCCTCGCAGTTCGTTGACGACGACTTGGATACGAGACCCGCGAGCGCCGATGCAGGCGCCAACGGGATCGACGTCTCGTTCTAGGGTGTCGACGGCGATTTTGGTGCGCGGCCCGACGTAGCGACCGGGGGGGTTGGCTTCTCGGGCCACGGCGACGATACGGACGATTTCGTCTTCGATTTCGGGGACTTCGTTTTCAAAGAGATAGACGACTAATCCGGCGTCGGACCGAGAGACTTGAAGCTGCGGCCCACGATGGGGACCGTCGCAGACGCGCTTGAGGAGAACTTTGAAGGTGGCGTTGGCGCGGTAGTTGTCGTTGGGGAGTTGTTCTCGTTTGGAGAGTTCGGCTTCGACTTCTTGGCGGCCAAAGCCGCTGCTGACGGCGACGATGACGGAGTGACGCTCGAAGCGGAGGACTCGGGCCTGGAGGATTTCGCCTTCGAGGTCGAGGAATTCTTCTTGGATGAGTTTACGCTGTTGATCGCGCAGTTTTTGGGCCAGGACTTGTTTGGTTTGGATGGCGGCCATGCGGCCAAAGTCGTCTCGTTCTGGGGTGACGTCGAGAACGACGGTATCACCGAGTTGGGCTTCGGCGGCGACTTCGAGGACTTCGTTGAGGGAAATTTCGCGATCGCTGATGCTGACACTCTCGACAATGGCTTTGGTGGCCAGGACGCGGAAGCCTTCTTCTTCGACGTCGAGTTCGACTTCAAAGTTTTCAAAGTAGTCGTCGTCAAATTGGGCTTCGTCGTTTTCACCACCGCTGGCTTTGGCCAGGCGCTGGGTGCGACGATAGCGTTCATAGCCTTTGAGGAGGGCTTCCCGGAGTGCTGCTTGGACAGCGGGTTTGGGTAAGTTCCGTTCTTGGCTAATGTTATCGATCATTTCTGCCAATCCGGGCAGGCTGACCATAGACATTATGTTTAATTCTCCTGATAAACGTTGGACGGCGTGATGGATGGGAGGGTCTAAGGAAGGCTCCCGTTGATGATTGACGGTTGTTTGACGGGTTGTTTAACTGTTTGGCGGGTTAACCGAGTCGAGTCAGAGTCCGATACTGTAACTGCAATGGGGGTTAGTTGAGTTGCACGTTGATGACAAGGGACCGAGGTATGGCGATCGCTTTACCTTTACAACTGAGGCGAACTTGGTCATCGTTTCGTTCGATGAGATGACCACTCCAATGGGTTTGCCCTTTGTAGGGTTCGCTGGTTGTGATTTGGACGGGAAATCCTTTGAAGGCGACAAAGTCGCGATCGCTACTCAAGATGTCGGACAATCCTGGACTTGATACTTCTAAGATATAAGCGTCGGGAATGGAGTCACTGGCATCTAGGACGGCCTCTAAGGCGCGACTCATGGCTTCGCAATCGTTGAGGCTCGTCTCATCCTGGGGGTTACGGATGTCAATCCGCAAGACAGGAGGCCGCTGGTTGGTCTGAAAAACCGCAGCGACGACATCTAACCCCAAGTCTTCGGCAACTGGGGTAGCAAGGTCTAGGATTTGAGGAATCAGCGGATGGGTCATAAGCGAAATAGCAACAAAAAAAGTGGGCGCATACCCACTTCACCAGATCGGCTGAGTCGTTTGACGCTCCGAGACACGCCCCCCCTTGTTTCGGTCAAACCGGTGGAGGTGTCATGTCAAGAAGGGTCTGAGCATTGGTGATGCTCATTGCCAAACGCCAGAATGTTTGTGAACTACCGAACGCGCTCATCAGAGACACCAGCGTCGGCTTCCTACCCAACCAATTGCGAGATAGTAGATTTCTTTCGTCCTCTATCATCTCGGCAACCATTTGGGCGATAGGCTTTCCTCCCCAGTCCCTGAGGATAAAATATGCAGTCTCTCATTATTCTTGGCTACTCGATTTTCGGCCACGATGACTTGGTTTTCGTCAACTACCCTGCATGATAGCTTGTGGAAAAATCTTACCTTGACGGTAATATCCTAGCATGGCCATCGGTGGAATCGTCAATTTTCAGGGCATCGAACCCTTCAATTGACTTTATGATTCCATGTATGCCGACTGATCGCCCCTCAAACTCCCCAGTAGTTAACTGGTTGATCGTTCCAGGGACGGAGTCTAGCCACTAGCCCTGTCAGCCTAGGACGATAGTACCATAAGACTGTTTTGGAGGGGGTTGGCTTGACGCTTTCGTTGCCCTGAGGTCTCACCAACCCAGCGGGCGGTCCTGAGGTTGTGGTCTGAGTGATTTTCTAGGCAGGGGCGACTGGTATTTAGCACGGACACATCACGTCGGTTGATGTAAGTACCGTTGAGGTTGGCATGGGTGAGTTGGGCCGGGTCGAGTTGGCTATTGATTAGACGGGCTTCGGATAGGTTAGCCCAGGCTAAATCAGCCCCCTGGAGATTGGCCCCTCGGAGGTTCGCGCCTTGGAGATTGGCCCCTCGGAGGTTTGCCCCTTGGAGATTGGCCCCTCGGAGGTTCGCGCCTTGGAGATTGGCTCCGCTGAGTTGACTCAAGGCTAGGTTGGCATTGACGGCAAAGATGCCACAGAGTTGGGCTTTGGTGAGATCTACGGCGATCGCCTCGATGTCACTGAGTTTGCTATAGTTGAGCTTTGCCCAGTTCAACTTGGCTCGGCTCAGGGTTGATTTGGTCAGAAAAGCCCGCTGCAAGTCAGCCCCTATGAGATTGGCTTGACTGAGATTCACCGCAATCAGGGTGACATGGACTAGGTTGGCTCCGGGGAGTTCAACTCCTTGAAATTGGGTTGTTCCCGCTTCATATCGTCTCAGAAGATGACTGACATTCATGGCGCTCTTTCTCACAGTCTCAGAACCCGAAAGCTCCCAGTTACACATCTTATCGGCACTTCTAAAGAAAACCTAAAGATTGCAACAATTAGTCAAAACCCGAAACCTAAATTCACATTTAATGGGTTAGAGGCTCAGGTCGGCTGAGGTCGGATGCCACAATGAACACGGGGGAAGATAGGGAAGCTCATGTTTTTAGTCCTGACACGAGTCTTGCTCTGGCTGCTCGTTCTGGTTATCTTTTTTTACGTCTTTTTTAGAATTGTTCCCAAGGCGTATTTCACCTTTCTGGGGGGTCTGTTGTTGGCGGTTTTCGTCGTCTTGCTGTTTGTCGATCCCACCGATCGCACGGCCACGACGGCCTGGGGCATTCTCTCGCTTCCTTTTAAGCCTCTAGGTATTATTTGGCTATTGCTGGCTCAATGTTTGCGAGGAATTAAGGATGGGGGCATCAGTAAGGCGGCTCAGAATCAGATTCGCAGTGCTTTTATACTGTTGTGGCTGTTTAGTACCCCATTTCTCTGGCAATGGATGTATCACAGCTCTATCGAACGCCAGGTGGCTCGCTTGGCTAATCTGACCGAAACGGAGACGGCGGAGACGTTGGTGTTATTAGCTCATGACACAGTAGAGCCGCAAGTGGAGGGGCGATCGCAACTCCAACTCGGCGATCGCGGCAACCTCATCCTCTATGCCAATCAACTCTACCAAGCCGGAGGCATTACCCGTATTGTCGTCAGCGGTGGCGATCGCCTGCATTTTCCGCGTCCAGAAACCGGCTCCGACGACGCTGCCACCTCTAGCAATGAAGCGGAACTCGCCGCCGAACTCCTGAGCCGCTTGGGGGTTCCCAGAACCAGTATTTTAGTTGATCCCAACTCCCCCAATCTGCGACGCAGTGTTTTAGGGGTGCAGGCCTTACTCGAGGAGAATAACATCGACTCCCCCATTCTTCTCGTCACACGAGCCTTATCGATGTATCGCAGTGCCAGTTCCTTTGTACAGGGGGGAATGGCGGTGATTCCTCGCCCCACGGACTATGTCGCCTTTATTGATCCCAATGAAACCCAAGATCCCATCTTCACCCTTGAATCCCTAATGCCCAGTCATCGGGGGCTAATGCTGTCAACTCAACTCAGTGATGAATATCTGCTGACGATTTACTACTTTTTGCGGGGTTGGCTCTCTCCAACAGAACTCACCTGTTTAGAATGTCAAATCAGCGACTCATCGTAGTTTTTTAAACTCTTTTTTTTAGGTGGATCGGTCAACTACTTTTTCTGAGCCGCTTCTCGCAACTGACGAGTTTCTTCAATCACCGCCTCGAAGTCCTCGATATCTTCAATATCATCGCGACGGAAATAGTTGATTTTCATCTCCTCTAAGAAATCAGAAAGCAACGTCTGAATTTCTGTAGCATTGTTGGGTTGCCCAATCTCCCGTTGCATCACCTTGGTAAAGTTTTGAACCATGTTATTAAACAATTCTGCTCCCACAGGATCTTCTACCATACCTTTGAGGATCTCATAAAGACTATCCGTCGTGTGGCCGATGACCTCTCGGGCTAACTGTTCTGGCTGATCTTGCATTCCCGGCAAGTTTTGGAAATTCTGATAGAGCGGCATATCTTTGACACCACTCGTTAAGCTATGAAGCAGTAAAGCTTCCAAATCCGGTTTGATTTCTGGGAAGACTTCATACAAACTCATGCGAACTAATTGTTGAGAGAGAACCTCAATCTCATTGCGATCATTGAGATCAATATACTGACGATCTGAGGGGCGCACCAAATTAACAACACCATCATTTTCAATGGCATCCTGAAGCCGATCAATGACGCGAATGACAACAGTTTCTGTGATTTCTCCAGCTAAAGCCGCCACAACCCCTTGATTAATTTTACGGCGTAGGGGCTTCAAATCGACTAAATTGGATTGATCTAAGCGAACCGCTAAGGGAATCAAGCGTGTAAGAGCAAAGACGGGAAATCCCAAGCCAGAAAAGGGAATTAGCAGTAAGATATCATACCAACGGAACAGCCAGGCATCTCGCCAAGATAGTTGTGTACGACGAGAGATGGTCCAAGTTCGGGCTAAAAACTCTAAGGCAAAAATCAGGATGAAGTAGGCGTCAATTTGCCAAAAGCGATCCGTAAAGGTTCCGCGAATACTAATTGATCGGAAATAATTCATCTCCAGTTGGGGACGAATTTCCGATTCAAAAAAGTCCATTTCTTGCTGCCAAGAATTTGAGGTGAGGTGATCCCGACTCCAAAAGTTTTGGAAGGCATCTTTGGCGGATTCATTGTTGAGGCGATCGCGCATCCGATTTTTGATCCGTTCGAGATCTCCAGTTTTATCGGCAATTTGAAATGGATTCTCGTCAATCATGGTTTCACTGCGATCGCCGAGTTCGTCCAATAAGGGCGCGACCTCCTCGGAATTGATCCCTGTTGCGGCTACCTCGGCTTTTAACTCATCAACGGTCTCTAAATATTGCTCTGTATCTCGATGGGGTTCAATGCCTTTAATGGGGTCATACCATTGATGGATAACGTCTGGACCGTAGCGATAGTAAAAATTGCGCCAAGAGATATAACTGAGATCAAACAACACCAGTCCCACGTCTAAAACAGCAAGAATTGCCATTAGTTTTTCAAACCAAAGAGAACGGTTCCGTTTAGATTTATTCTTGTTTTGACGTTGACTGGGTTTCATAGGGGGAAGAAGACAAAAGAACAGACGTAGGGGCGAAGCTGACGAGTCGGCGCGCGATCGCCGAGCTGGGGTCGCCCTTTTCCGGCAAGAGGCGTAACCCACCCTTACCCCCTCCCACCAAGGAGATGGCAAGAGGGGCAACAGCGGAACAGCCAAAAGGCGATCGACGATGAATTGCTCCTAAGCAACAATCGGGGATTCAGTCATCTTGGCGAAGTGCCGAAGGATTGCGCCAAACGCTCCAGGCGGTACGAACACCACTGCTGAGGCTGCGAGTGGTACCGCGCAGCCATTGGGCGCGTTTGCGGACTCCAGTGACGCTTTGATTGACTTGTTCGACCACCTCTCCGGCATTCTTGACGCTGGAACTGACATCATCAGACAGTTCACCGAGTTCGAGTCCCGTCAAACGCAACGCATCGAGGGTTGGCGGTAAATCTCTCGAAAGAGTATCCGCCAATTTTTCGACACTACGAGCCGCCCGTTGCAATTCCCCAACTGCGGGTAGCAAGGCTAACACCACAGTCAGAAGACTCACGGCCACCAGGCCAACAGATAGTCCTAACCAAAAAATAGGGTCACTCACGGGGCTCGGTTATGCGATCAGTCACGGAAGCAGAGGCATCGTCGTCGGAACTGGCTAGGCGTAGGCGTTCCTGTTCCAATTGTGAGGCAGCGACACCGGCGGCGATGGCCTCGCGCAATCGTTTCAGAGTTGCTTCCCAGTTGCGTAAGCTGGTTTCTGAGAGGCGATCGGCTTGTAATTGCACGTTTGAAGAAATATCTTCGGCTAATTCGGGCATCGCTTGCAAGGATTTGTTGACCAGACGACGTGTTTCCTTACCGGACTTGGGGGCCAAAAGAACACCACTAACCGCCCCGATGGCGGTCCCGATGAGAAGTCCTCCGAGAAATGTGCTGCTACGAGTGTTCGACATAATCACAGTAGGGTATCAAGGTTGGCTCTGGATTCGTTGGCTCTGGATTCATATTGACAGGCTTGGCCGAGCCGAGTCGGCGATCGCCCCAGTCCCCTCGCCTAGAACTCTCTAAGACTTAGCCGGGGAATCATCCTGAGGGTCATTGATTGTATCAATAACCTGCCGCCGCACAGAGTTATGACGCTGTTGTTGATGTTGCAAGCGTACAATTTTTAGCCAAGTCTGCCAAGCTTGCAGATCGAAGACGGCAGGAAAGACAATTTTCAGACCCGTCCAGAGTTTACCTTGTTTCAGGGCAGCCCAGCCCCAACGTAAATGCAGATAATGTTGCAGGACTTTTAAATCAGGAATCCGTGACTCATATTTGTGTTGCAGAATATCATAAATATCTTCGAGTAGGCTCGCATTGGCACTCGCCTGCTGATGTAATGGGATTTTACGAATGTTCCAACGGGAAGAAAGTTTGTGCGATATGGGGGCTTTTAAGAGTTGAATTAAGGCATGACAACCCAAAGCCCACCCCGTTTTCCATTGTCGTTTTTTAAACTCTAACCAGCTTTGCTGAAGTTGCAGTCCATAGCGAGCCGACTCAAGTTGGATTTGGTGTCCCAAAGACTTGTTAATATCTTTCCCTAAAAGCTGTCCGGGGACTCGGAAGGGATGCTCCTGAAACCAGCCTCCCCGAGATAGCCAAGGGCTTTGACGAAACAAAACGGCACGCACCAATAACTCCCAGGCTGGAATACAAAAAATAGCGAAAGATAAAATGGAGAATACATCCCGAAATCGCTTTTGCTTTAAGGCAACTCCCGCCCAATGAAGGCGTAAATAGGCAATGACATGATCTAGCTTGGGAATTGAGGGTTGATACCTCGAATTTACACAAGCATAAATCTTTTTCTTCATTAGAATATTGGTTTCTAAACGCTTTTGAAGCGATATTTTATGATTTAATGCTCCCTCCCAAATGGTTCGGTAAGCTAAACAGTCATTGATAAAAATAGCATCACCCAAAGTTGAAATTTTAATCCAGGAGTCAATATCATCACAGTTACCATCAAACTGAGAATCCCAGCCTCCTACGTCTAAAAAAGCGGTACGACGAAAGGCGACCTGAACTGGGGTTCCAAATGGGACAATTTCTAGGAGCATCCCATAATGGATATCTTCTTGAGGGACAACAAAGGCTTTTCCTGGCCCAGCACGAGGTGTTCGATGAAGTACAACGCCTTGGGGATCAACTTGAGCGGCTTGAGAGGAACAAATAACAGCATTTGGATGACTTTGAATGGCACGCCATAGTTTTTGAATACAGTTGGGAGCTAGGTAGTCATCGTCGTCGAGAGGTTTTATCCAAGTTCCTGAAGCTAGGTTGACCCCGATATTCATGCTTTTAGAATGACCAGAGTTGCTTGAATTACGGTGATAGATGAGGCGATGATCCCCTTGGCTGATTAGATGTTCCTGTAAGGTGTTTACATAGGCTTGTGTTCCGTCGGTTGAACAGTCATCGACCACTACGACTTCACAAGGAGACGATTGCTCTAAACTGCTATCAATCGCTCGTTTGAGAAGGTCTAAACGGTTGTAGGTGGTAATGACAATGCTAAAGTGCATGAGTGGTAGCTGTAAATAATGAAGGTATCAAACGATCAATGCTAACGAGTCAATCATCTATAACGCTCCCATTGAGTTCTTGGGCTTGAGATGCTTTCTAGGGGTCTTATAACCATTGCGATCGCCAAATGAGACCTTGAATACAAAGCAGATCTAGATGCGGATCTAGATCAATTGTAGATTGAATTGTCACGTAAGGGGTCTTACCCTCCATCCTAAATGTAACGCTTTGTGATAAGCGATCTGGCTATTTGGGGATCTCCTGTGGCAATAGAAGATCCCTGAGAGCCACACTCAGAGATTAAGCCCTCCTTAGGAGTTGGCGTCCGACGTATTGGGCAAAGCGTCCGGAGACTTGAGAAAATGTCAAATCTCCTGCGAGCAGTCGGGCCGCCACTTCTGTTCCGTCGGGGCGCTGGACTACATGGGTGAAACACCAATGAGGAAAGCGATAGAAAAACCCTGCCAGCAGTCGCGCGGCGTCAAAGTTAAGGGCCACTTCCCGGTGCAGGAGACGACTGTAGTCATGGGCCTGTTGGCTGGCGATGGCCGAGGCGGCGATCGCACCACTTTTGACACCATGAAGGATTCCATCACCAAAAAAGGGATTCACCAATCCAGCGGCATCCCCTACTAATAAAACTTGTCCCCCAGGGGTCTGTCGAGGTTCCCGTCCCTGCCATAGAGGCAGAGGGTGAGCATAGAGGGGAAACCGCTCTCGGCTGGGATTCAGGTTAAATTGGCGATAATAGCCCTCAATCACTTGTTCTAACTCCTGCCGTAAGCTCCGGAAATTAGTGTGTTTGCCGCGATGGGGATAAAACACGCCGGCCCCGATATTGAGACTCTCTCCCTTCGGGAAAATCCAGCCATAGCCTCGGCGAACCGCGCCATACTCCAAATGAGCCACATCAGGCCGTAGATAGGGATGGTCCGACTCCCAGTGATGGGGGAGTTCTGTTTCTAAGGCAAAGGCCAAACGCCGCCGCGATCGCAGCTTCACGGCCTTCGCCACCACCCCATTGGCCCCGTCAGCACCGATGACATGAGGCGATCGCCCGCTCCAGGTGATCCGACGACCGTCTCCCAAACTCGACGCCTTCACCGTCACCCCGTCGGCATCGAGAATCAGCGATCGCACCACCAACCCATCCTTGACTACAGCCCCCGCCTGCTGCGCCTGCATGGCGAGGGCGTTATCAAACCGGGGTCGCTGAACCATCCACAGCGCCAAAGATGACGCCGATGAGTCAGGCGAGACACCTGAGGGACAAACCGCTCCCAAATGTCCATTTTGGAACTTCCAGGTGTGATGGAGGTAGCGCACAGAAGTTTCTACTACCCCCTCAGGAATGCCCCCAGGAAGCCAAGTTCCGACCCGCATCGGCATCCCCCCACCACAGGGCTTATGACGGGGGTATTGCCGCTTTTCGAGGAGAGCCACCCGCAATCCCGCTTGAGCGGCCATCAGGGCCGCCGTCGCCCCTGATGGACCCCCCCCACAGACAATAACGTCATAATCCAATGACATAACCTCTCAACTCCCTTGACAACAGTGATACCCCAACGAATCACCCGGCGAATCACCCAAAAACATGCCGTTCCGGTTCTGCCTTTTAAGCCAATCAAGCCCCGGATTCCTCCTAGCGCAGACTTACGTTTCAAAAGGATTCCTCTGGACTTTTTGCGATCGCACGGGCCTCCATCCCGTCGGTTATGCTGGTAAGAGCCGCTTCGTTCAGAGGGTGCTAATGAGGGGTTTAAAGGCAGTCGACTTGCATTTTCTGACGATTTCTGGGAAGATTTCGCTAGAATAAAAGCGTTAACGTTGGATAAATGCGGTAACTCCCATGACCCTATCACTTAGACCTTGTAAACCTCTATTAAGCTGAGAGATCCATGGTTTTTTCAGTAATGGCTCTTCCCCTGTCACCGACGAGTGGGCGTGGCCAAGGGACAATCAGTTTTGCGTCGACGCTTTATCTGTGTCCAATTCTTGACCTTCTTCTCAGTGAAATTCCTCCAGATTTGGAGCCTGAACTTCGTTTGGGGCTTCAAGAAGCACTCGTTAACGCCGCCACCCACGGCAATCAACTTGATACCGAGAAAACCGTTGCCGTTCGCTTCTGGGCGAGCAAAGATGTCTATTGGTGGACCATTTGTGATCAGGGAGCAGAACCCTTTGGACAATGCTGCTGCGAACGCATTAATCACGACTTGCCCGACGATACCTCTGAATGTGGGCGAGGCTTTTACATTCTCCGGCAAATCTTTGATCGGGTGGAATGGTATCCGCATCAGCGGGAGTTGCATCTGGGGAAATGTATCCCCAAAACCCGACGTCGTCTTGACGATTAAAATTGACGATTAGAATTAAAGACGATGAGAGGCTCAACCCTCAACGGCGATCGCCATGTTGAGGACAAGGGGGCGCCGAAATCGAGCGATTCAGCCAGCCAACGGCGTATTCTAGCCGAGGGAGAGCCTCTTCAGGATGATTCTTCAGTAAAAACACAAGGGCCGCCGCTAGTTGCTCCTGAGCGCGAACCGAGCGATTCGACTTGAGGCGGTGCCAATCTCGCTCCGGAATGGCCAGACGCTCAGCCAGGGCCTGAGCTAATTGCAGCGTGTCCAACTCCTCTAGGGGGGTTGTGGGGGTTACATTTGAAGGAGATACAGTCATAGCTAATTCAGAAACACAAAGGGTCGTTCTTCCCCATTTTGACATTTTCCTAGGCATTTACCAAAAAAACTGGGTCTCAAGCCCCATCTTCCCTAGACGGCCTTTCAGATCTCGTGGTAAAACCTCACCCGGAATTGTACTTGTGTTTAAAACCTACAGCAAACCCCAGCCATACCGGGCCATCGAAGAGGCAATCCGGACCGTTCAGTTCATCCCATAACAACACCATCCGCTCAAGGCATGGGGGGATCAATCCCAGGGGAAGCTGTCAGGCTGAACGGGCCGGCCGCGGTTGATCTCCATGGGGTCAACAACAGTAGCACTGACCGATACGACAGTATCTTGGTTAGAAGGGGTCGGCTTAGATTTCACCTCTGGCTCAGATGGTTTCTCTGAGGTCGTGTTGGTTTCTGGCTCACGCTTGAGCTTCGGTTCACTCTGGGGTTGGGAAGCAGATTTCGCCTCGGGTTTCGGCTCAGCGGTGGAAGTTGGGGGTGTTTGGGGAGCAGAATTGCCTGGGAGTTGGGTGTTAGGTTGGGTGTTAGGTTGGGTGTTAGGTTGGGTCTTCGTAAATTGAAGACTGCTTCCATCCTCGCTGCAATCGACATAGATGGTATCCCCAGCACCAAATTCTAATTCCAGTAATTTGGTGGCGATGGGGTTCTCTAATTCCCGCTGGATGGCTCGTTTGAGGGGTCGCGCTCCATAAACTGGATCGTAGCCCACATCAGCGATATAGTCTTTGGCGGACTCGGAGAGAACAATTTGAATCTTTTGTTCGGCCAACAATTGCTCGATGCGTAAAATTTGAATCGAGACGATATCTCGCAATTGATGTTTGCCGAGGGGATGGAAGATGGTTAGGTCATCAACCCGGTTGAGAAATTCCGGGCGGAACTGCGATCGCAACGCCTCATAGACCCGCGATCGCATCTCCTCATAGTCCGACTCTTGCCCCGCGACCTCTAAAATGTACTGGGAGCCGATGTTACTGGTCATAATGATGACCGTATTACAGAAATTGATAGCTCGTCCTTGAGAATCGGTAATGCGCCCATCGTCAAGAACTTGCAACAAAATGTTAAACACATCGGGGTGAGCCTTCTCCACCTCATCAAACAGCAGCACACAGTAGGGCATCCGCCGTACCGCTTCCGAGAGTTGCCCCCCTTCGTCATAGCCGACATATCCCGGAGGTGCGCCCACCAAACGAGACACAGAATGTTTCTCCATGTACTCAGACATATCAATCCGCACCAAGGCATCATGGTCGTCAAATAGAGAGGCCGCCAAAGCCCGGGCCAGCTCAGTTTTCCCGACCCCCGTCGGTCCCATAAACAGGAACGAGCCAATGGGGCGAGAGGGGTCTTTCATCCCCGCCCGGGCGCGACGAATCGCCGCTGAGACGGCTGAGACAGCCTCAGACTGGCCCACCACACGACGCTGGAGTTGATCTTCGAGTTTCAGAAGTTTCTGCCGTTCTGTCTCTAACAAGCGATTCACCGGGATTCCCGTCCATTTAGCGACAATTTCGGCGATATCCGCTTCTGTGACTTGTTCGCGCAACAGGGCCACCCCGTCGGTTTGCAGTTTCAGCAACTGGGCCTCTTTTTGTTCGGCCCGTCGTTGCAACTTCTCCAAACGCCCATATTTCAACTGAGCGGCGGTGTTGAGGTCATAATTGCGTTCGGCTTGTTCAATTTTGAGCCGTAACTGTTCTTCCTCTTCTTTGAGCGCGTTGATATCATCAAGTAACTGTTTTTCCGTTTGCCATTGAGAACTCAACACCCCCTGTTTTTGTTTGAGGTCGTTCATCTCCTCCTCAATGCGACTGAGGCGTTCTTGGGCCGAGTAATAGGTGCCTCGGGTCGCTCGTTGTTCTTCGCCTTCGAGAGAGAGTTTCTCCATTTCTAATTGCATCAGACGGCGATCGACATCTTCCAATTCCGTCGGTTTCGAGGTGATTTCCATTTTGAGCTTAGCCGCCGCCTCATCGACTAAATCGATCGCCTTGTCGGGGAGAAAGCGATCCGTCACATAGCGATTCGACAGTGTGGCCGCCGCGACGAGGGAGGAGTCGGTGATGGTTACGCCATGATGCACCTCATAACGCTCCTTCAAGCCCCGCAAAATGGAAATTGTGGCTTCAACATCAGGTTGCCCCACAAACACCTGCTGGAAGCGCCGTTCTAGGGCTTTGTCTTTTTCGATATGCTTGCGATATTCCTCTAAGGTTGTCGCACCGATACAGCGCAACTCGCCCCGGCCTAACATGGGTTTGAGGAGATTTCCCGCATCCATCGTTCCCTGACTTCCGCCGCCACCGGCCCCAATGACCGTATGTAGTTCATCGATGAATAGCACCACTTGGCCGTCAGAATGAGTCACTTCCCGAATCACCGATCGCAACCGTTCCTCAAACTCACCCCGGAACTTGGCCCCAGCAATCAAACTTCCCATATCCAGGGAAATCAAACGACGGTTTTTCAGGGATTCTGGCACATCCCCATTGACAATACGCTGGGCCAGGGCCTCGGCGATCGCCGTCTTCCCGACTCCCGGTTCCCCAATCAAGACTGGGTTATTCTTACGACGACGGGATAACACCTGAATCAGTTGGCGAATCTCCTCATCTCGGCCAATCACCGGATCGAGTTTTCCACCTCGGGCCTGTTCAGTCAGATCCCGGCCATAGCGCTCTAAAATATCCTCATTCTGCTCATCATTAGACGATGTCCCAGCCGTGAGTTCTTTGCTTTTGGCGGCTTGGGCGCGAAAGGTTTTGATGGCGGCGGCAATTTTGGATTGATCGGACTGTAAAATATGTAGGGTTTTGCCACCGATGCGATCGTCCTCGGCGAAGCCTAACAGCAGATGTTCAATCCCGACATGGCTATCTTCGAAGTTTTGTCGAGCCATCTCGGCTTTGTCTAACATCACATCGAGGTGACGGCCAAGATAGAGTTGTTCGACTCCTCCCAGGCGAGGATGCTGCTTGGCGAAGGTATCGAGCTTCCCGGCTAAGGCGGCTGGATCAATCCCCGCTTTCTGGAGAATTTGATGGGAAGGTTCTACCGTTTCGAGCAGAGCCAGAATTACATGTTCGACTTCTAAATTTTGGTTGCGATAGCGTCGCGCCACGTCTTGAGAGGCGACAATGGCATCCCAGGCTTGATCAGTAAATTTGGAAGGGTCAGTCGGTTGCATTGTGGGGAACGTTACAGTGATAAGAGACCTGACGCGGCACAGGTCAGAATGCGCGGTGTAGAATTGCTTTCGTCTTTCAAGCTACCTCAAAACTCCTCGGTTGGGTAGCGCGATCGCCCTTGAATCTCATCAGCTCAGTCAATCTTCGGCAAACCCCCAACTCTCCTAGACCCACGCGAGAGCGTTCCCATTGAACCCCTCTTCGACTACAATGGGGCATTGATAGAATCGTGACTAAAATCGTGACCTTGGACGGTGTCCTGTTCTGCCTACCATTGTTTCACGATTTGTCAAGTGTTTGTCATAAATTTGTAATAATTTGTAATAATTTATTGCAAAATTTGATTACAAATTAGTTCATCGTTGTCAAGACCGGGTGCAACGTCCCCAAGCGGCGATCGCCCATCCCTTGACGACTTGCTCTTTCGTCTCTGGGTAGCCAGCCGTGACCGAAGAAAAGCGATATAAGGAAACCGTTAACCTCCCGCAAACCGAGTTCTCCATGCGCGCCAACGCCGTGGTGCGTGAACCCGAGTTGCAAACCTTCTGGGACGACCAGAAGATCTATCAGAAACTCTCCGAAAGTAATCCTGGAGACCCATTCATTCTCCATGACGGTCCTCCCTACGCCAATGGATCACTGCACATTGGTCACGCCCTTAACAAAATTCTCAAAGACATCATCAACCGCTATCAGCTCCTACAAGGGCGCAAAGTTCGCTACATCCCCGGTTGGGACTGTCACGGCTTACCCATTGAACTGAAAGTTCTGCAAAGCCTCAAATCCGAAGAACGGCGACAACTGACCCCCTTGGCCTTACGCTTCAAAGCCAAGGAATTTGCCCATCAAGTGGTTCAAGAACAACGAGACAGCTTCAAACGCTACGGCGTTTGGGGAGACTGGGATGACCCCTATCTAACCCTAAAACCTGAGTACGAAGCCGCTCAAATCAGCGTCTTTGGAGACATGGCCCTCAAAGGCTACATCTATCGCGGTCGTAAACCCGTCCATTGGAGTCCTAGTTCTCGTACCGCCCTGGCCGAAGCCGAACTGGAATACCCCGAAGGCCACACCTCCCCGAGTCTCTACGCCGCCTTCCAAGTCACAAAACTCAACGAGGCTCTCAAAGAGCGTCTGGCCAACTATCTGCCTCATCTGTGGCTGGCGATCTGGACCACCACCCCCTGGACCATTCCCGCCAACTTAGCCGTGAGCGTCAACCCCGAGTTGACCTACGCCATCGTCGAAGCCCCAATTGAGTTTGAAGCCGCAGCCGGTAAATTCCTGATTGTAGCGGCCGAGGCCGTCGAACGGCTGTCGCAGACCTTTGGCGGTGAATTGAAGGTCTTAGAGCGCCTTAAAGGGGCGGAATTAGAGCAATGTCACTATCGTCATCCCCTCTTTGACCGCACCAGTCCCGTAGTGATTGGTGGCGATTACGTCACCACCGAATCTGGGACCGGTTTGGTGCATACCGCTCCCGGTCATGGGTTAGAAGACTATCAGGTGGGCTTACGTTACAACCTGCCGATTTTCTCCCCCGTGAACGCCAAAGGTGTCTTCACCAAAGATGCGGGGCAATTTGCCGGCTTAAATGTCCTCAAAGATGCCAACGAGAAAATCACTGAAGCCTTAGCCGAGGCTCACTCCCTACTGAAACAGGAACCCTATCAACATAAATATCCCTACGACTGGCGCACCAAGAAACCGACGATTTTCCGGGCCACCGAACAATGGTTTGCCTCCGTCGAAGGTTTCCGAGAAGCCGCCTTAGAGTCCATTCGTCAGGTGCGTTGGATTCCCAGCCAAGGGGAGAACCGCATTACCGCCATGGTGGGGGAACGCTCCGATTGGTGTATTTCCCGTCAACGCAGTTGGGGGGTTCCCATTCCCGTCTTCTACGACGAGGAAACCAACGAACCGCTGTTGACAGAAGAAACCGTCAATCATGTACGGGATATTGTGGCCGAGAAAGGTTCCGATGCTTGGTGGGAATTGTCCGTGGAGGAGTTACTGCCCGAATCCTACCGCAACAATGGCCGCACCTACATCAAGGGAAGCGACACCATGGATGTCTGGTTCGACTCCGGTTCCTCTTGGGCGGCGGTGGCCAAACAGCGCGGGTTGGGCTATCCGGTAGATTTATATCTGGAGGGGTCAGACCAACATCGCGGTTGGTTCCAGTCCAGTTTGCTCACCAGTGTCGCCACTCAGGGACAAGCACCGTATAAAACGGTGTTAACTCATGGCTTTGTCTTGGATGAGAAGGGCCATAAGATGAGTAAGTCTCTGGGCAATGTGGTTGATCCTGCCGTGGTGATTAACGGGGGCAACAATAAGAAGCAACAACCCGCTTATGGGGCCGATGTGTTGCGCTTGTGGGTGTCCTCGGTGGACTATTCGGGAGATGTGCCTCTCGGTGGGACGATTCTGCGGCAAACCTCGGATGTGTATCGCAAGATTCGCAACACGGCTCGTTTCTTGTTGGGGAACCTCCATGACTTCAACCCGGCCACGGATGCGGTGGCCTATGGAGATTTGCCGGAGTTGGATCAGTATATGCTCCATCGCACTATTGAGGTGATGGATGAGGTGACGGAGGCGTTTGAGAGTTATCAGTTCTTCCGTTTCTTCCAAACGATTCAGAATTTCTGTGTGGTGGATTTGTCCAATTTCTATTTGGATATTGCCAAGGATCGGCTTTATATCAGTGCTGAGGATGCCAGCCGTCGTCGTAGTTGTCAGACGGTGTTGGCGATTGTGCTGGAGAATTTGGCTCGGGCGATCGCCCCTGTCCTCTGTCACATGGCTGAGGATATCTGGCAGAATCTTCCCTATGAAACGGCCGAGAAATCCGTGTTTGAAGCCGGTTGGGTGCAGTTAGAGGAAGACTGGCGGCATCCGGAGTTGGCCCAACGCTGGGAGACGCTGCGCTTCTATCGTGGGGAAGTCAATAAGGTGATGGAAAAAGCGCGGGCCGATAAGAAGATTGGTTCGTCGTTGGAAGCCAAATTGAAGTTGTTTGTGGCCGATGAGGCTCAGCGAGAGCAACTGGCGGCGATGAATCCAGAGTTGGCGGTGGCGGCTTCTACGGCGACATCCGTTGCTGATGCACCTCCAGAGGTTCCTGTGGCGGCTTCTGACGAGGTCGAGACGGAGACTCCTGAGCCAGTCTCTGAGCCAGTCCATGATGAGGCTCCAGAGGAAACCCCAGCGGTTGCAGCCTCTGGGGGGAACGGTTTAGAGCGATCGCGTCGCGAGGGGTTGGCCCTACCCGATTGGGAAAATCTGCAAGTGCGCGATGTCATGGACTTTATTGTCGATGCACCGGGGTATCTGGTGGATGTCTATCGTACGAACCGTTTGGCGCTGCGTAATCTGGCGTTGCTGGTGGCGTTGGTGATGGTGGCCTATCTCTCGTCGAGTCTGTTGGCGGCGGTGAATCGTCTGTTGTTCTTACCGGAGTTCTTTACGGCGATCGGCTTTGGCTATTCCTTGCGCTTTGGCTATCGTAATGTCTTGTATGCCAGCGATCGCCAGAAACTGGCCGGACGAGCCAATGATCTCAAGTTGAAAGTCTTGGGAACCGATGTCGAACTGCCCCCCAACGCCGTGCAGCAGGTGGCGGATAAGCCGGCGATCGCCCCAGTGGATGAGGTTGACCTCGCACCCCCCCCAGAACTCCCCGCTCTGACCGAGGAAACCACCGCTCCTGTGGCCGATGGCAGCGTCGGCAATGGTGTCGATGAGTTGCGTTATCTGTTTATCTGCTCTCAAGTCGAACTACTCGACTCCCCTGAAGCTCTCGAAGGCGTGAGCTATAGCAGCCAAAGTGAGGGCTTAGGAATTGGCATCGTCAGTGCTGACGGTGACAAGTGTGAACGCTGCTGGAACTACTCGACTCACATCGGTGAGTCGGAAGAGCATCCCAGCCTCTGTGAGCGGTGCGTGGGCGCTTTAGCCGGTCAGTTTTAATCCAGTATGATGGGTAAGTTACGTCAGATAGCCCCCTACGAGCCATTAAATACCCTTAAATCCTTATCTGAGAACCTTTGGATTGTGGATGGGCCCGTAGTCAAGATGTCGCTTTTGGGAGTCAAGTTCCCGTTTCCAACTCGCATGACGGTCATTCGCCTCAACACAGGCCAACTCTGGTGTCACTCCCCCACCCTTCTCACCCCAGCATTACAAGCGCAACTGAAGGATTTGGGGGCCGTCACCCATCTCATTGCCCCGAATAAACTGCATTATATTCATCTTCCCGATTGGAAACAAATCTATCCCCATGCCACTACTTGGGCCGCGGCGGGAGTCGTTGAACGGGCCGCAAAGCATGGGATCTCGATTGAGGTGGATGCTCCTTTAGCGGAGTCGGAGCCAGTCCCTTGGGAGGATGAGATTGAACAGTGTCATTTTCGGGGCCAGTTCATGGAAGAAGTCATCTTCTGTCATCGTCCGAGTCAAACTCTGATTGTGACGGATTTGATCGAGAACTTTGAGCCAAACCGGGTTCCCCCTTGGCTGCGAATTCCCTTAAAACTAGCCGGGAATTTAGCCCCTCATGGCAAGGCCCCCCTCGATTTACGGTTGACATTTTTCAGGAACAAACCCGAGCTGCGTCAGAAACGTCAGCAACTCTTAGATTGGCGTCCTCAGCGGATTATTCTCGCTCATGGAGCTATCATTGAGGACGATGCGGTGGGGGAACTCGAACGGGCATTTTGTTGGCTGGATTAGGGAGTTAAACCTAGGAATTGAGACTCTTAGTTTGGGGATTGATGGGATTCCTCAAACACAAGATGACTGACAAACAGCTTCAGGAAGAAAAAGCTCAAAAACCATTCTAAGCCTTCAGTGGGGAGGAAGAGATAGCGATCGCCCAACAAGACCACTCCATACAATCCCAGAGCGATAGGACGTTGCAGATATAATGGGGCGCGTAAGATGGCGATCGCCCCAGCGATTAAATACCCCGATACCCCAAGAAAAAACACCGCATCTCCACCCCGAAATAGCCAAGCCACGGCAGCGATATGCAGCAAATGCACTAAAACAAAACTAAAATGCTCAGCAAACCCCTGACCCGGTCGATGATACCAGCGTTTGGCAGTGGCGGTGGCATTAGTGAGAACCCCTCCCAGCAAATCTAAGGCCAGCAACGCGGCTAATCCCAATTGCCAGGGACTCCAATCTAACTCTTGGCTGATGGCATAAGCGGGGGCTAGGATAGCCGCAATCAAAGGGGGCAGAAATTGCAAAACTAACTCCGCCCGAGTCGCTCCTGGCCCGGTGAAACGATCTAAGACTCCAGCGACACCAGAACGGGGAGATACATCAACGGTCATGATACAAGGGGGGTGGCTGCTCAATTACCCTCGTGGTAGCAAGAGGTCGCTTCCTTTGTCAATAGGATTGTCAATAGGATTCGCCCCAGCCATTGCCCAGACAATCCTCTACAATTTTCTCAACGATGACGATGGACATAAATGATGTACAGTGCCGCCGATTGGATTGAGAAGCTCGGCCTGGTTCAACTCCCGGAAGAGGGGGGGATGTATCGCGAAATCTATCGTTCCGATGAGATCATCCCTCAATCGGCACTCCCAGACCGCTTTGGGGGCGATCGCCGCTACTGCACCTCCATCTACTATCTCTTAGAAAACCCAGAATTTTCTGCCTTCCATCGCATTCGACAGGAGGAAATTTGGCATTTCTACGACGGGAGTCCCCTAACCCTAGCTATCCTTACCCCCCAGGGAGAACTCTCTCAACAGACGCTAGGACGCAATTTTGAAGTCGGGGAACGATTACAAGTGGTGATTCGCCGAGGGGATTTGTTTGCGGCGACGGTAAATGAGACGGGAGGCTATAGCCTCGTTGGTTGTACCGTCGCCCCAGGCTTTGAGTTTGCCGATTTTGAAGCCCCTAGTCGCCAGATGTTGCTGAACGCCTATCCCCAACATCAGGCGGTGATTGAGCGGTTGACTCGTTGAGATAACGGCTTAGGGGAGCATCATCCGTTGCAGATGGGGGATTAGGTTGGGTTGGTAGTTGAGGAGATGGTATAGGCGATCGCCCAACAGACTTAGAATTAGGTCAGTATAGGTCATCTTGCAGTCTTGGAGTCCCTGGGCCACCAAACTGGTTTGACTGGGGGTGGGCCGCTTGAGATCCGGTTTGGGATTGGCTTCGAGGACGTACAGTTGACCTTGGCTATCTCGTCTAAGGTCAATTCGCACTAAACTACTCAGGTTGAAAGCCCGATAAATCTGTTGGGCGATGGCTTCGAGTTGCGATCGCAGCTCCCGTTCTGACTCATCCTGGGATGAGAGGAGTCGCATCCGATTAGCCGTCATCCCCTTGGCATCCATAGAGGTAAAAATCCGTTCATCGGCTTCTAAGATACGCTCAATAGCCGAAAAAGCGAAGGGCTTAGGGATATGCTCAAAAGCCCCCTGGCGATAGGTAATTCTGCCACAGACCGAGATGCAAAACTCCCGTCCCGGTAAATAGGCTTCAATGAGAGCCGTGTTGGCCGTAATCCGATGGATGGTAGCCACAGCTTCCCCTAAATCGCGCCAGTCATCGACAACAAAGACATTAACAGAGGCTCGCCCCGAAACCGGTTTCACCACAAAGGGGCCAGAATAGTCAGCAAAGACCCGCTGAAACTGGCCGTCAGTTTCCGGGTTAAAGGGGTCTTGAAAGGGATGGGAAACGACAAACGGAGCTGTCGCGATGCCCAGAGCCTGCAACTCCCGTTTGAAGGCGTGTTTGTTGTCCAAAATAGAACTATTGAGGGGATTATGACCGATATAGGGAACCCCGAGCATTTCTAACATGGCTGGGGTGTGACAAACGGGATCATAGCCTTGTACCCCACCCGTATTGAGCCAGGCCAGATGAATCCCTTGAGTTTCCAGGGTTTGGGGGAGAGTCATATCGTCGGCCAAGAGGCTCACCTGCTTGAATCCCAATTCCCCTAAGGCTTCGGCAATATCTTTGGCTACAGTGTGATAGGTTTTGGTCGAACGAGGATTGTGAGTGGGGTAAATGACGGCTCCGGGTTGGGTTTTGTCACCTCCGTGGATGACCGCAAGGCGAAGCTGCGATCGCATCCGGTCCACAATATCCGTTAACTGCGTGATGTTGTAGACCACTGTAGAATTGACTGAATCAGACCGCATGGTTAAGCAGATTGGGCAAAGAGATCTTAATGACTGGGATTATCGCCAGTTTGACCCTCGGAAACCGTAGGCGAGACAACCGCTTGGGTTGCACTACCACTCGAGCGAGCCAGATAAATCCCTGAGAGTACCATGACAAATGCCAGCCAGTTCGTCCAGTCTAGGGCTTCAGCGAAAATAGCCCAAGCGAGGATGGCGGTTAGAATCGGCTCTAAGAGTAGAACGACAGCGATAAATCCCGAGGAAAACTGCTTGAGGCTATAGACGAGTAATCCTTGTCCCAAGACCTGACAGACGAGGGCCAGAGCGGCTACCGCCAGCCAAACTTGCCAGGTTTGTGGAAACAGGTTGTCCTCCAAGATGCTGGCCAGGGGGAACACCAGCACCGTTCCGATTCCACAACGCCAGAGGAGAATGGTGGTGGTGTCAACGCGCGATCGCAGTCCCTCGACGAGCAGTAAATTGGTTCCATAGAGTACGGCCGAGAGCAAGGCTAAACCATCTCCGAGAAGATGCTCATGGCTGATTTGCAAGTCTTCAACACCAATCGCAATGGCACCCAACACGGCGATGACGGTTCCTAGGATAAACCGACGATCAAACTGCTGTCCTAGGAGAAGCCAGCCCCCCAAACTGGTAAAAATTGGGGTGAGGTTGCGTAGTAAGGTTGAGTTGGCAATACTGGTTTCGGTCAGAGATTGAGCCCAGAGGACTACGGAGGCGGAGGAGACGGCGGCCACCGCAATGAGTTTAATGCTGTCCTTGAGACGGTCTGCTGATGGTGGTTGCCAGTCTTGTTTCCAGTTTAGGGAGAGGCTTGGCGGCCAAGGTTGACGCCAGTCTTGAATGGCGGTTAAGACCCAAAAGGCAACGGTGGCGATCGCCAAACGATTAAAAACTGTTGCGTTGGCCCCGAGTTCCTGTTCGGCAAAACGAATAAAAATTGCGGCACAAGAGACGGCCACAATGGCAAGGGTCAGGGTTAGAAGGGGGAACAGTTTGAGTGAGGCGATTTCTACGGTTTTGGGATCAGTTGGGTCAAGGATTTCCCTCATCGTTTTGACGTTCATTTAACCGCTAGATGGGATGTCATTAGATTATAGATTAGACGAATTTAAATAATGATTCAATTATGATATTTGTCTTGGTGTATTTATCTACTATTTTCAAAAAAAAGGGGGTTTTAGGCTACTATAGATCCAATCAATTGGGAGGAAATGTCTGTGAGCAGATGTCCCAGATTACGCTCTAGGTCACAGTACAAGATTGGATAACAGTTCCCTCAGAGCGTTGTTTTTTTATGAGGATAACCATTATCTCGTGGAATTTCTGACCATTTCAATGATTGGGGTAGGACTGGCCGCTGACGCTTTTGCAGTCTCCCTCACCAGTGGCTTATATATCCGCCATCTAAAATGGCAAAAAGCCTTGAAAGTGGCGATCGCCTTCGGCATCTTCCAGGCGATTATGCCGCTTATGGGTTGGGGCATCGGTGTTGGCTTTCGCGATTACATCATTCGCTTTGATCATTGGGTTGGATTTATTTTACTCACTCTTCTCGGCCTGCGTATGATTCATGAGGCGATCGCCGACGATGAAGACCGTGAACCCTTTAATCCCCTCAACATCGAAACCCTCTTCGTTCTAGCCGTTGCCACCAGCATTGACGCCTTAGCCGCTGGGTTAGGCTTGGCCGTCTTACAAACCCCAATTTTATTGACCATCACCATTATTGGTCTAATCACCTTCTGGCTATGTCTTGGAGGGGTCTATTTGGGCCACCATTTCGGCGATCGCTTCCAAGATAAAGTCGAAGTTATCGGCGGAGTGATCCTAATTGCGATCGGTAGCCGCATTCTCTGGCAAGGCATCACCGCCTAAGTCCTCAAACTAAAAAGCCGCTTAACCGAAGTCAAGCGGCTTTTTATTAAAGGTGGCGGGAGGCGGATTTGAACCACCGACCTTCGGGTTATGAGCCCGACGAGCTACCAGACTGCTCTATCCCGCGTCGCCTTTACTACTATAACCAAACCCATCACGAATTGGCAACCCCTGGGGCAATTTTTTTTTGGCACTGGCGCACCAAACCGGCTCAACCCCTTACAGCATCACCAATTCGCCTTCGATGTTTAAGCGTTTAAACTCATTGATCACCGTGAAACGTTCCGCGAGGGCATCAGCCTGATCCGGTTGAATCCAGCCCAACTGGCGCAACAGATGTAGAGCAACAGCATATTTAGCCCGCTTCGAGCCGTCTGTGACCTTAATGGCCAATCCCATACCATCGCCGAGCCGGCCCACACATTGAATGCCCTCAGCGCCGGCTTTACTGACGAGGGAGCCATTGCTAATGCGCATCACTTCCGTATCAAAATGTCCCTCGCCGCCAACCATGTCAGGATGGTGCGTCATGGCGCGGACAATCCGTTCCATATCCAGACTATCGCCCGAAGCCAGTTGAGCGAACAGAGACGCCATCTGATTTAACTGCATGAAGTAAGTGGGAGCGCCGCAGTCATCGCGGGCAACCATTAACTCATCAGGAGGCATATGTAGCAATTCTGCTACTTTGTCCAAAATCAGGGTTTGAACGGGGTGATTGCGTTTGAGATAGGTCGTTAGAGGAACCTGTCGTTGTTGACAGACGGCCAGCATTCCGGCGTGTTTCCCCGAACAGTTGTGTTCAAGGGGCGATCGCTTCCCCTGGGGAATGGGGCACAGGAGTTGTTCGGGTTCAATCGAACATTGCCAAAGAATGCGGAACACTTGACGCACCTGCTCAATACGAGCTTGGTGGGAACCACACATAATCGCCAAATCGCGATCGCTGAGGTTATAGCGTTCGAGGGTTCCCGTAGAGGTAACCGCGAGAGCTTGAAAGGGTTTGAGAGCTGAACGGATAAAGGTAGCCGTTTCCGGATCACCAGCGGCGGATAGCACCCGCCCTCGGCGATCGCAGACCACGGCTTGGACATAATGTTTCGACTCAACAATTCCCTCCCGTAAGAGTTGAACTTCAAGGGGGTGGCTGTGATGACGTTTGGCCATAGGATCGGATCTTCAGGTACAGATAGGGGACTAGGCAAGGCTCCAGGCGATTGCACTCACCACAAGAAACAATCCTAACCCGGCAGCGGTTCGGCGCAAGCGTTGGAAAATCGGTTGCAGTTGATACTCAACAATCAGGCGATCGCGAGCTAGGACGGCCTCAGTTTTCGTCCAAGTTTGTCCGTCATACCAACCCGACTCCTCATAAATCACGACCGGACTACTGAGGCGATCGCAAATATACTTCCAGCCCAAAAACAGCCGCAACACGGCCAGAGCCAACACCAACGTTGCCCCCAGACTAGCACTGAGGACAAACTGTAGCGGCAAACGGTCTGGGGCAAAACTGGCGGCGGCGATGGGAGCAACCATCAGCCAACTGGGAAGCCAAATCCAAGCTAAGCTTTTGAGATAACCGGGGAGGGTTTCCTGACTAGCGCGAAACAGACATCCATCTTTCAGGGCTTGATATTCCTGAATTGGCTGTTGCTCTCGGGGAACGGGACATCGAGAAATATCGAGATCGTTCATGCGGCTTGTTGACAGAGGTGACAAGGAGGTTACGAGGAGACGCTGGAGTTGGCGATCGCCGAAAGATCAATGCGTTCAGCATGGCCCCAGAAGGCTTCAAGACTATAAAACTCCCGTTCTTCGGGCATCAGGATATGAACCAGCACATCCCCGTAGTCTTGCAAGACCCAAATTCCCTCAGATAGCCCTTCAACGCGCACGGGATGACGGTCTAAATCGACTTCTACTTGAGCTTGAATAGCTTGGGCGATGGCCCGCACCTGAACCCGCGAGAAGCCGGTGACAATAACAAAGTAATCCGCGAGATAGGAGACTTCCTCAACCCGCAACACAACCAGATCTGCCCCTTTGCGATCTTCGGCAGCTTGGACAGCCGACGCAACGAGGCGATAACTCTCGGAATCCTGGACAGGGGGGCGATCGTGGGAGGAAACGGTGGAATTGGACAGAGCAGGGGAATGAGGCTTATCGGTCATAGAATTGCCAAATCGTTAGGGTTCGGGATGTATGATTATCGTATTTTTGTTGATATCCTAGCAAACCTGGACTTTTAATGCAGAAACGGCCCTGGATTCCCAGGGCCGTCATCTCAACAATCTTTGGGCGCGATCGCCATCAAAGATTGACTTAACTCTAGGTCGAGAGAGGGCCGCCAGAGGTCAGACCCCTCCCTAAGCTGTTCCCTCCTGCCTCTTGCCTTTTGCCTCTTGCCTTTTGCCTCTTGCCTTCCCCCCCATGAAAATTGCCACCTGGAATGTCAACTCAATTCGTACACGCCAAGGACTTGTCTGTGACTGGCTTCAGGCCAACCCGGTCGATGTTTTATGTGTCCAGGAAACAAAAGTGGTCGATCGCGACTTTCCCCGAGATCCCTTTGCCGCTCTCGGCTATGAGTTGGCCGTCTCGGGGCAAAAGTCCTATAACGGGGTGGCGATGATGAGTCGATGGCCCCTAAACGACGTTGAGATCGGTTTTTCTCCCAGACTCGGGGCTGACGTGGTGGGAGAACTCGACACACAAAAACGGGCGATCGCCGCCACCGTCAACGGGATTCGTATTATCAATCTCTATGTCCCCAATGGCGGTGACTACAACAGCGATAAATACGACTATAAACTGCGTTGGCTGAACCAACTTTACGACTATACGAAATTAACGCTTGACAAATATCAGGATGTATGTATATGTGGCGACTTCAACATTGCCCCCGATGACCGCGATATCCATACACCGCCGGGCAAAACCCCCATCGTCGGGACTACCCCAGTCGAACGCGAAGCCCTAGAGCGGGTTCTGAGTTTGGGGTTAGCCGATGCCTTTCGGAAATTCAACTCAGAAGCGCAACAGTATAGCTGGTGGGACTATCGAGCAGGAGCCTTCCCACGGAATCGGGGTTGGCGCATTGACCACCATTATCTAACAGCGGATCTCTATCAACGGGCCAGCTCCTGTATTATCGATCGCGAACCCCGACAATGGACGAAACCCAGTGACCATACCCCGGTGGTGGTGGAATGGCCAGATTAGTCTTGGCGAATTAGTCTTGGCGAATTAGTCTTGGCGAATTAGTCTTGGCGATCGCGTTGACGGGCCACAATCAGATTACTCCGGGCCAAATCATCCTCAGGATTGAGATCCAACGCCTGTTCAAAAGCCTCAATGGCCTCCCCATAGCGTTCTAAATCAAACAGAGTCGCCCCGAGATTGTTCCAGGCATTGGCATAATCGGGATTAAGGTCTAAAGCCATACGATGAGCGTTCAGGGACTCCTCATAGCGCTCTAAATAAGCCAGGGACACGCCCATATTGTCCCAGGCCAGTTCCTCACCACTATCACCCCAGCGTCCGTCCCCTTCAATAGCCGCTAAGCAGGAGTCCACAGCGGCCTCATGCTCTCCCAAACTGCCCAAGGTGGCGCAACGGTTCGCCAGGGCCAGGGAGTAGTTGGGGGCCAGTTCCAGGGCGCGATCGTGGGACTCTAGGGCCGCCTCGGTTTCGCCAATTTCATCGAGAGCGTTGCCACGATTCGTCCAGGCCCGTTCATCGTCAGGATCAGTTTCAATGAGGGCATCGCAAGCCGTAATTGCATCCTGTCCTGTGGCGGTGACACAGGTTTCATACCAGTCTTGAGCCTGGATATTGGCGTCCGACTCAGACTCCGACACCTCGGACTCAGACCCCGATTGAGCGTTAGCCCGAGGTAATCCTGGCTCTGGCAAGGCCACAAGGCTCATGACCAGAAGCGATCCACCGCCGATAGTTTTAACGAGAGAGTTCATAATCAGGTCAGGGCATAACGATGATGCCCCCTATTTTGACCGAAATTATGCCGTTTGTTGGAGGAGAGCGTCCAGTTCTCCCTTAGAATCGAGGGCGTGCAAGTCATCACAGCCGCCAATATGTTGGTCATTAATAAAGATTTGCGGCACGCTCGTGCGTCCACCGGCCCGTTGGGCCATCTTATCCCGCGCCTCGTTGTCTCCTTGGATGTTATGCTCGGTGAACTCCACGTTTTTACGTTTTAACAAGGATTTAGCACGGAGACAGTAAGGACAGAAAGTCCAGGTATAGATTTCGACGTTAGCCATGATTTAGGATGCGATCGCGCAACAACCCTTCAATCTTAGCAAAACTTCATGATATCCAGGTAAGGAAACCCCACAAAAACGCCCTTCACTATTCACTATTCACTATTCACTATCTCGCGTATTCCACCAATTGCAATAACCGTTGGCGCAGCGTAGCCAGGCCAAAGCCAGCGGTGGCGGAGATAAAGGTAGCTTGGGGATATTCCTCTTTAGCCAGTTCCAACGTATCCCCATCCACCGCATCGATTTTATTGAACACCAACAAAATGGGGCCGGGGGTAATGGGCATTTCAGCCAAAATTCCCATCACAGAATGGATCTGATTTTGCCAAGCTGCATGAGATAAGTCGACCACATGGAGGAGTGCATCGGCTTCAGTGACTTCTTCGAGGGTGGCCCGGAACGCATCCACCAGGGCCGGGGGAAGTTCGTGGATGAAGCCTACGGTGTCGGTTAGGACTAATTGATGGACAGTATGGGTGACATCTTCTTGAATGCTGAGGCGGCGAGTGGTGGGATCGAGGGTAGCGAAGAGTTGATCGGCGGTGTAGATTTCGGAGTTGGCCAGGACATTCAGCAGGGTGGATTTCCCGGCGTTGGTATAGCCAACGAGGGCGATGGAGGGAACCTCTTGGGCCTGGCGTTGCTGACGCATTCGCGCTCGATGGGCCTGGAGGTTGGTGACTTCCCGTTGTAGGCGAGAAATGCGCTGACTAATGGCCCGTCGTTCCGTTTCCAGTTGCGTTTCACCGGGGCCTCGGGTGCCGATTCCTCCCCCCAGTCGGGACATTTTTTGGCCTTGGCCGGTGAGGCGGGGTAGGCTGTATTCGAGTTGAGCCAGTTCCACTTGCAGTTTCCCGGCCCGAGATTGGGCGCGTTGGGCGAAGATATCTAGGATAACTTCGGTGCGATCGACCACTCGCACCCCGAGACGTTTTTCCAGGTTGCGGACTTGGGCCGGGGAGAGGTCGCGATCGAACACGACTAAATTCGCCCCGAGGGTTTGTACAGCCAGGGCCAGTTCATCGACTTTCCCGGACCCAATGACGGTTTGGGGATGGGGCCGCGATCGCCCCTGTTGGATGGTTTGCAGTACCACACCGCCGGCGGTATCGACGAGGCGCACCACTTCGGCCAGATGTTCCTCAAACTCCGTTTCACTGGTGTTCTGAGTTCGCAATCCGACGAGGAGGACGCGATCGCCATCACTGTCAACGGATTGGCCAACAAATTCCCGTTCAAACTCTCCTTCGAGGGCTTCAACGAGATCGAGGAAATCCTGTTGGGCGATCGCCTCTAGGGTCATCTCCTCAGATACCGTCCAACTGGCTTCACTGGGGTTGGGAACCAGATGGGCCAGATAGGTGCGGTGGACATAGCCGGTTTCGCCGCCTCCCCGTCGCTGAAACCCAGAACCGGTGAGGGTGAGGCAAATGAGGGCATCAAGGCGTTGAATGGCCATAGCCGTCAGAGTCGCGGTTCCTGGTTCATCCCGTTTCAGTTGGGTGGCGATGCAACGAATCCCACTGAGACGACTGGCCCCGTAGCGAGGGAGTTCGAGAGGCGGGATTTGGGTTTGGCGAGGACTTCCCACACCGACGCGAATGACTTGGCCGCGACGGTTGAGATAGGCGGAGACGGGTTTCCCTAAATCGGTACTGATGGCCGCCAAACGCTGGGCGAACTCCGGTGTGGTGAGGCGATCGCCGGGTAAGCGTTGGTGATACAACCGTTGCAGTTGCTTGAGTTGGCTGGATTTGAGTCCTTTGAGGTCTCCGTAAATATGATGATTAATAGAGCATTCACCCCGCTTTCGAGGGTCCGCGCGACAAGTGTTAGTTTGTTAGTTTAGCGAATTTCGCTGTGGCTAATCGAAAATTGAGAAACCCACCCTTCCTCAATCTGGGTCAGAGAGGACTAGGTGGGTGTTCTGTTTGCGAAATCATGAGACCAATAACCGTCCGCCAATGGCGATGTTAACCGCGCTGGATGGCTTGTCGAGAGACTTGTTTTTCAAACTCAGCCTGAGTCTCGTGGAGAAGCTGCTCACGGCTGTCACCGGCTTGAGTCAAGTTGGGAACCAGGTTACGGGCTTGTAGGGTCATGTGGAACTGAAGATGAGCCACGTAATCACCGATATCCTCGTGCGCGTTTTGTCCGTGATGCGATAGGGATGCGTTCAAGGGAGTTCTCCTGCCAAACTTGGCGTAGTCAGCTAGTTTCGTGTTCTGGGTAGAACGTTAACATGAGTGCTTCGCTTGCTCAGTGCGATCGCAAGAAAGCTTAACACTCTGGGATTTGGGGGGTGGGTTTAGAGAACGCCTTTGGAACTGGGAATGGTGCTGGCCCGGCGGGGGTCGATTTCCACGGCCATGCGCAGCGATCGCGCGAAGGCCTTGAAGGTGGCTTCGATAATATGATGGGAGTTGAGGCCATCGAGTTGGCGGATATGCAGGGTCAGTTGTGCGTGGTTGACGATGGCGACAAAGAACTCTCGCACCAGTTGCGTGTCATAGGTTCCCACCCGTTCCGTGGGAATCTCCAGACCATAACTCAAATGGGGTCGTCCTGAGAAGTCGAGGGCCACTTGAATCAGGGATTCATCGAGGGGTGCGACGAAATGACCGAAACGCACAATCCCCTTGCGATCGTTCAGTGCTTTGGCGAAGGCTTGTCCCAGGGTAATCCCCACATCCTCATTAGTATGGTGGTCATCAATCTCCCAATCCCCCACGGCGTTGACTTCCAAATCAATCAGCCCATGAGAGGCGATTTGGTGCAGCATATGGTTGAGGAAGGGAATCCCGGTATTGGCGTGACATTGACCGGTTCCATCGAGGTTGACGCTAACCTGGACATCGGTTTCCCCAGTTTTGCGGGAGACGCTGGCTTGACGTTGGGGGAGGCTGAGTTGGGGACGAGTTTCGGACGTTTGCATAGTTTCGAGTGAGTTCGGGAGCTGAGGCATGGTTCCCGTCTATTTTAATGGAGATGGGGACTCCACATTATAGTACAATGAACACAAATACAGAATGTAATTTTATTGTCCAATAGTTTCAACTGCATATAAAATGAAAGAAAATCAATTGCTATCCACCTATCGCAATATCCCCAAGCATCCCCAACAGTCAGTCCAATTATCAAAAGAGTTTATCAAACATAATCCTTCATGCTCGGAAGCGTTTTTTGTTTTGGGGAGTGCCTTCCAGTATCTTGGGAAACTACAGGCATCTAATCGAGCTTTCCAGAAATCAATACTTCTAAACCAAGCAGCCACCAGTCTTGTCCTCAATGAACGAGCTGATTTTTTGTCTGCTACTGGGAAAATTAGCCTGGCGATTGATTTATACGAAAAAGCACGTCAATCCAGTAAAAATCCGAAATTTTTTGCCGATTTGTCGGTTAAACTAATTTACTCATACTCTTGGCTAAATGCTTTGAATGACGCTATTCGTGTTTATGAAGAAACTAGAAAAACATATAATAAATACTTAAGAAATAATGGTCGCTTGCATCGTTACATTGAAGAGCAAAGAAAATGTATAGAAGCACCGAATAGCTACAATCTTGGCAAGAACAAGGAATTTGAAAGAATCTACTTTTATCACATCCCCAAAACTGGAGGAACCAGTATTTTTAATTTGTTTTTTAAAATAAATAGCTCCAATCCGAGTGACATTCATAATGCTTTAGTCGATCGGAATTTGCACGTCATTAATGATAAAATTTATGTTGGATGGCATGCATCGCTAATTAATCGCGGTGATTTTTTCTTTGCATATTCTCATAGTCCTTTTCATGCATTAAATATTTCTGCAAAAACGTTTACATTTACCTGCTTGAGAAACCCTATTCGCCGTGTAATTTCTCATTACAAAATGATTCGCTATGACTATGAAAACAAAATTGGACATCCTGGAAATATTCCATGGTATTCATGCTTGGGTACAAGCTTTAAGGATTTTTTACATAGATTTCCCAAGCACATGCTATTGAATCAAATTTATATGTTTTCCAAGTCAATGAATAATCAAGAAGCTTTAGATAATATCACAAATTTATCACACTTTATGTTTTTAGAAGAATTCGAGGCTGGCATCCTGGAGTTAGAAAAAAAGCTAGACTTAAGTTTGCCAGAGGTTATCCACGCTCGCAAAGCACCCAATCAGATAAAAATAGATACTGATGAGATGGATATATTGAAATCTTTGCTAGAACCAGAAATAAAACTTTACGACCAGCTTTGGAAGTTAAAATACTAACATCCTTCCTTGACTCAGGCGGAGGACGTCTAGATAATGCTCTGCCTATGGCCCTTTTGTTCCCGAATAGGGGGGTAGGTGACGGCACGCCTAATCCTATTGCCAAAAATCGAGGATTGAACAAAGCGGGGGCAAATCCTGCCACGAATGATCTTTCCCTAATTTTGATTAATTTACCCTGTGAAATGACCCAGTAAAATCGCTATGCAATGGCCCAGACAGGCCGCATTAAAAAACGTCCTAGGCTAAAATTTTGCCCTTAACCCGTTCATATTCATCTTCAAGAAGCCAGTCCTGTGCAGCGTCATAGTTCGAGTGAGTGACGACCAGCTTATAGTTCGAGGCTGGATTAAAAATACGACAACTTCCATGTTTATCAGCCACTAGCATCAGAAATTTCGGTGGAAATAGAATTGGGTCAACCCAAAGTTCTATAAATTGCCAGAGTTCAGCTTGTTCGTCGAGGACGGTTGCGTGGGATTGCATGATATCTACCGGTTGTTTTTACAATTTTGATTTCATTATATCCCCCTAAAATTCAATACTATTCTGTTTCCCGCCAATCGTTTCGACTGATTTTTCTTAACCCCGGTAAATCAGCTACTGCATCATCAAATGCCTCATTCTTTTCATAAATGTCAGCTAAAGTCAGCAGGTGAATCTTAAAACAATCCCCATCTGGGCGATTTCGCAAGCAATTTTCAAATCCAGATTTTGGGTTTGCTGGAGTCGGTCCCGTGTATCCTACTCCAGCCAAAACAACAATCAAATCTGCTCTTTCTCTCTGCGCTGCACCGTAAATAGCATCTGCAACAGGAGCACCCAATTTAGAGCGGCTCAACCTACATTGAAAATAAACTTTCTTACCATTGACGATACCCACACCATCTCTCCCTCCATCGGCTCCCCTAGGACCAGGGGTTAAACCCAGAGCAAAGGCGTATTTACGCCCAAGCTCCTGCTTCTCCTGAGAATCTAATTTGATTATTCCTTGGACAATCGATCGAATTACTTTAGGGCTAGGACTGTTCATCTGAATTATAAAACGCTTTTAATTCCTCCAAGCTTAGCTTTTTGCTAATGTTTTGCTGGTATAAAATATTTAATCCGAAACTCACACAGCCACTGATATAATCCATCAAAGACATTTCCTCTAAAGCCTTCTCATCTCGATACTCTAAATCTAGCTCTTGTGACATGGCTGCTTCGTTGTTATCAATACCTTGCTGTAATTTCTTGACTTGCTCCACAATCCAGTTCCTGCTGATGTCATCGCTGTAATAAAAACGAGTCACAAGAATAGACTGACGAATTAAACCATCCCTAGATACCCCCAAATATTCTGAGAGTTTCTTGAATTTAAAAATTTCAGTCCTGGGGTACTTGATTTGGCATTTTTTATCTTCGTTTTTTTCACTATCTAGATGTTTTTGCTTTCCTTTTTTGAGAGCAGCATCAACTTTTGTTTGTACCATAATTTTGGATTTCCTTAAATCAATTATGCTAGACAAAATAGATTTTTTAGTTAACCAGAAGCATTAAAAGCCAAGTATTCAAAATAGTTTTTATTGTCTTGAAGATCCACATAGTCCCAAATATATTTCCTATCCTTATATACTGCTTCATCCATCTTTGAACTTAGGTCATTCATGGAGTCAGCCACCAAGTACTTTCCTGAATTATATTCAATCGATTCTAGTTCACGTTCTATATTTTCTTTGTCGATTCCTAGGGGAACAATTACCACTGAATAAGGTAGTGCAGGATTTCCATCTATCCTTTCGAGCATTTCTAGGACAGAAGCTAAGTTGTCTATAGACTTGTACATATGGGCTCGGTTCAGGGGAACAAAAATCAAGTTGGGATCAGCATTTAAAATGACCTGAACTGTATTCTCTAACACTGTATCAATATCAATTATTACATAATCAAACTGATTAGGCTTAACCTTCAATTTCTTCAAGGAACGTCTTTCAGGGTTAGCTATGACTTCTATTCCACGAGCCGACCCTTTGTCTACAGGAACTTCTGGCTCTTTTTCCATAAAAAACTTCCAGGAATCTGCTTGCTCATCGCAGTCTATGAGAAGTACTTCTCCCCATTCAGATAAGTACCCTGCTAAGTGAACGGCTAGGGTTGTCTTTCCCACACCGCCGCTATTATGAGTACATAGCATTACTTTCATCAGATGACTAGATAAATAATACTGTAGGCAAAAAATTGGAGATTTAGGATGTTATGAGGTGATCAGCAACGATTATTCTATGCTGGCCCGGCGGGGTTCGATTTCTACGGCCATGCGGAGCGATCGCGCGAAGGCTTTGAAGGTAGCCTCAATACTATGATAGGAGTTGAGTCCGTTAACTCAATTTCCCGAAGAATGTGCTGGGGAATCCGAAGGGCTAGACTATTGCCCCACTTGGCAATTGTTGCGACCATAGGGTGTCCTCAACGCTAGGCGAGCCAGTATCGCTGCAATCTGAATGGTCTCAGAAAGAGTGTCAACAGGGTATCTACATTCTAGCTGAGTCGGTGGTCAACCTCGCAATCTGGGCTTCAACTCCCACTAGAACGATAGGCATTCTCCCCTGTGGAGTCTTCAGTGCGGGGGGTCTGGAGTCGTCATAGGTTGAGACTGTTGGCGTTGTGCCACTTGAATCAACAGTCGTAAGGCTTCGTTAACGGCTGCATCATTGGGGAATGCTTGGGCAACATCGGGATCTAAACGCACGATGTTAGTCCCAGTGCGATATCGCCCAACATACTTTCCTCTAACGCCTTCCTGCATTTGGGAAAAGTTGTACTCAGGACTTGACATCCTCCCACGCTAATTCAAAGAATATAGCGTGGGATTCCCACCATCACT
>OFEU01000249.1_pt1 | contig 47554 bp, 38 predicted proteins | sample 1521221 | NCBI WGS metagenome assembly OFEU01 (sample SAMN03766357, study PRJEB24113) | microbial mat metagenome | isolation source: enrichment culture HLUCC-O from microbial mat sample contains cyanobacterium... | reverse complement strand
ACAGGCGGCCATCAGCCACAGGAAACGACGCAGGAAGAATAAAAAGCAACTGTAGCACTAGAGCACGTCCCGCGATTGATGGATCGACTGTGATGTGACGATGGCGTTTGCGCGCGATTCAACAGCTACCTTGATGGAGGTGGCTTATGGGAAGAGAACTGAGCGAGGAACTTCGATTACGGATCCTGAGGTCTTCCAACGAAGGCATGTTGGCGCGGCAAATCCGGCGCGTTTCACAATGGGGTTTCCGGGCTCGCGAGAGGCGCGCCCGGAAATATATATTTCAGTTATTGCATATCGGAGATAAGCTTCTGCGCTTGCTCGAACATGGCAGCGCCATCGACTCCACGTTGCTCCATGTCAGATTTCCAAGTTTCGAGCAACGGAGTGGTTAAGGTGATCATCTCCTCGCGAACGGCGTCGTCGAGCTCAATCACCTGATAACCCTCCATTTCGTCGAAACGTGCCTTGTCCTCGAGTTCGCGCGCATCGAGCCCCGCGCCGATTGCACGCGAAAAGTCTAGGCCAGCATGATCGTCAATGACCTCTTTCAGATCGTCCGGCAGGCGTTCATAGCTATCGCGGTTCATAAGCACGATAAAGCGCGGTGCGGCGATCTGGGCATCGGTCAAAATCGACAGGCTATCCTCCAGACCGAAGAGAGTGATCGCTTCCCAAGGAAAGACCGAGCTGTCGATCGTGCCCAACCGCAACGCTTCGGGCATCTCAGTGACCTGCATGCCGACCTGTGTCGCACCGAGTAGTTCCAGCGCCTCCCCGACCACGGCGGACGGGGTGCGCACGCGCAATCCGCTCATGTCTTCCACAGTTTCGACGACCCGACCCGTGGTGAACAGGCCATAGGGGCGATGCATGTAGAGTGCCAATGGCTTTACGCTGCCGTAATCCCGGTCAAAATGACCTTCCTCATACATTGTCCACAATGCAGCTGAACCGTGCTCGGCACGATCGAAGAGAAAGGGAAGCTCGAAGACGCTCGATTGCGGAAAACGCCCACCCGTGTAGCCCTGCACCGTCCAGGCCATATCGATGACCCCGCTCTCAACGAGTTCGTAGGCTTGCGCAGGCGTTCCGAAAACGCCGACGGGCTGAAGGTCGATGGAAATGCGACCATCGCTATCGGCCATCACTGCTTCGGCGAATGGCCGGAGATGATTTTCATGCACATAGCCGCCTTCCGGGGTTAGGCTTGCGAAGCGAAAGGTGAATTCCTGTGCGGCAGCGGGCGCCGAAGTGACGGCTAGGGTCAGAAAAGCTGTGAGAAGATGTCGTTTCATGGGGTTCCTCCATTGGATTATACCCTTTTTGCTCAAGGGTTGGATGCCGGTGCTAGCGCAATGACGGCAAGTAAAGCGTTAGCACCGGAAACAGGATCAGGAGCACCAGCCGAACCACGTCGGCCAGCCAGAATGGGACCACGCCAAGATAGATCGTCGTCAGGTTCAGACCGGGCGTGGTTCCCTTGATAATGAAGACATTCAGGCCGAAAGGCGGGGTGACCAGGCCGATTTCAATGGCGATGATCACGAAGATTCCAAACCATATCGCAGCGTCTCGCGGGGTCATGCCGAGTTCGGGAGCAATGCTCACGACAAGCGGCAGAAGAATTGGCACCGTTAGTGTCATCATTCCGATGCTGTCGATAAAGCAGCCCAGGAAGATGTAGAGAGCCATGATCGTGAAGAGTATCATCAACGGCGACAGGCCGAGATCGATCACTGCAGCCGAAAATACGCGTGGCAGACCGGATATCGACATGAAGAAGCTGAACAAACCGGCACCGATCACGATAAGAAAGATCATCGCGGTGGTGCCTGCAGTCTCAAGAAGAACACCGCGCAAGCCGCGCCAGTCCAGACCGCAGCGCGCTAGGAAGAACATGAAAGTCCCGAATGCCCCGACAGCAGCAGCCTCGGTTGGAGTGAAGATTCCGCCGTAGATTCCTCCGATCACTAGCAGAAAAAGCGTGGTGACACCGCCGATATCGCGCAGGCCTCGTAATCGCGCGCTCCAGTCCGAGCGCGGTCCGGCGGGTGCTGCGGCTGGATTGAGGAACGTGACGATCACGATCGTCACGATGTAGAAGACTACTGCCATCAATCCGGGCAAAAGGGCAGCGATGAACAGGTCCCCGAGAGGGGTCTCGGTAATGATGGCATAGAGGATTAGCATGATCGATGGCGGGATCAATATGCCGAGCGTACTGCCGACCGCGATCGTTCCCGTCGCAAGACTGTCATTGTAGCCGTGTCGACGCATTTCGGGGAGGGCCACCTTGGACATGGTCGCCGCCGTTGCCAGTGATGAACCGCATATAGCACCAAAGCCGGCACAAGTGGCGATCGTCGCCATCGTCAGCCCGCCACGGATATGTCCAACGAAGGCATTAGCAGCGCGAAAAAGCTGTGTCGACATGCCTGCATAGCCCGCGAGCAGCCCCATCATCACAAACAGTGGCACCACCACCAGACTTGCCGAAGCGAGATTGCTCGAAGCCGTAATGCCGAGGGTGTTGAATGCGGGTGTTGCGCCGAGCAGCAGCCATAGCCCACCAAATCCCACCAAACCCATTGCGATTCCGACCGGAACGCCTATGCCGACGAGAGTCAGAAGTACGCCAAAACCGTAGATTCCCGTCCATGCCTGCTCGGTCATGACGCACTACCTTCGAAAGCTTCACTGATTCGGGATACAGCGACAATCAGGCAGACGAACACGCAGGCTCCGAAGCCGGCAGCCACGGCGTACCAAAGCGGCCAGGTCTCAAACTGCAGGATCCACATCCTGTCACCGCTTGCCCGCCGTGATCCCGCAAGGAGCCATAGCCGCCACGCCAGGGCGCCAATGGCTATGGCGCAGACGAGATTGATGGCGCAATCCAGAACCGCACGTGGCCGCGGCGGCAGGGTGGTCGACAGAATGTCGACGCTGACATGGCTGTTCTTGGCAAACCCCCAGGGCATTACCGCTGCCACGGCCAGCGCCAGCCCGTAGGTCATGACGTCCACTGCACCTGCGAGGGGTCTGCTCAGTGTAAAGCGCATCACAACGTCGCAGACCGTAAAGATCATGACGAGGGCGATGATAAGCATGCCCACAATGGCGCTAACCGCGCTCGCGCGCTGGCTGAACGTCTGCAATCTGCAGAATCTGCCGGGAGGCCGATCCGGCGCATGGTTCTCTGCTACCTGTTGCATGGCAACTTTGTTCTCCGTGTAGGTTTGCGCCATCGATCCGCGAGCGGCGCGTTCCATGACGGGACATGCCCGATCGGCGGTATCGCGCCGATGCCCCCCCGATCGCTCTCCCTGTCACTGCTCTTCACCGATCTCCAGTACAACGCGCCCGTTTACCTGTCCGGCTTCGAGCGCCTCCAATGTCTCCGTGCAGCGGTGCCATGCTCGCCGTTCCACGGGGATGGCAGGAACACGCCCGGTGCTAACCAATGCGGCGAGTTCCTCGAACGTGGCGAGATTTCCGACATAGGAGCCCTGTATCCGTAGGACCCGAAGGGGTATTGACGGCAGAGGAATCTTCAACGCGCCGCCGTAGAGCCCCACGACGATGTAGGTCCCTCCCTTGCGCAACACGCCGAGCGCCATCGCCGCGGTCTCCTCCGATCCCACAAAGTCGATGACGGTCGCCGGCGCACCGGCCGATGCAATCTGCTTGTTGGTGTCGGGGGCACGCGCATTGAGTGTCGCAGGAGCTCCGAGCGAGCGTGCGACACTCAACTTTCCATCGTCGATATCAACGACAGTATAGCCTGTTGCACCTTCTGCGACCAACAATGCCACGGCGGTCAATCCGACCCCGCCGGCGCCGATCAGGACCAGCGGAGCGTCCGGACCGAACGGTCGGGCCTTCGCCAGCGCCCCGAAAGCGGTCAATCCCGAGCAAGCATAGGTCGCGGCCAACGCCGGATCGACCCCCTGCATTTCGACCACGTGGCGCTCCGAGGGCACTATGACATGGTCCCCGTATCCTCCAGGGCTGAAAACGCCAAGAAAACGCGGTGTCGCGCAGAGGTGGTCATCCCCTTCGCGACAGTGCGCACAATTGCCACAACCGACCCAGGGAAACACGACACCACGGCGCCCAATCACCGATTCCGGTGCTTCGGGACCTACACTAACAACTTCACCAAACATTTCATGACCGGGGGTGAAGGGAGGCTTCACACCACGACCAGACAATTCCAGCTTCTTGCCGTCACCGAGATCATAGTAGCCATGCCAAAGATGAACATCGGTGTGGCATACCCCGCAATGCGACACGCGGACGAGTACCTCGGTGCCCTTGGGCTGCGGCGTTGGCCGCTCCATTCTCTGCAGAGGTTCGCCGAACTCGGCGACACAATAACAACGCATGCCGTTTATCTCCCCTTGGAATTTTCGTTTGACGGTGCCGGAATCAGCGCATTGCGGTCCAATCCTCTTCGTCGAGCGCGCCGAGATGACCGAAGGTGCCGACACCCTTGAGCCAGCGCCCGCCATCGATGGTGACGCATTCGCCGTGGATATAGGCGGCGGCGTCGCTGATCAGGAATGCCGCGAGTTCGGCCAGTTCCGCCGGATCGCCCGGGCGTCCGGTGAGATTGCCGGTCTCGTGGCGACGCGCGAGTTCGGGCCGCGGGACGAGACGCTCCCAGGCCCCCTTGGTGGGAAAGGCTCCGGGCGAGAGCGCCACGAAACGGATGCCGCGTGGTCCCCATTCCTGGGCCAGGGATCGGGTCATGGTTAATAGACCGGCCTTGGCGATGGCCGAGGGGACGACATAAGGCGAGCCGTGCCAGGCATAGCTGGTGATGATCGACAGGACCGTGCCGGGGGCTTGCGCAGCGAGGCGTCGCTTGCCGAATGCGCTGGTGCAATACAGGGCCCCCTTGAGCGACGTGTCGATGATGGCATCGAGTGCCCGATGGGAGAGGGTCTCGGAGCGGGCGACGAAATTCGCGGCCGCATTGTTGATCAGGGTGTCGGGGCCCTCGCCGTCGGCGAAAGCGGTCTCGAACAGGGCTTCGACCCGGCCCGCATCGCGCAGGTCGACCGGGAAGGTCTCCACCGGATGGGTGGACAACGTCCCCATCTCGGCCGCCGCCCGTTCGAGCACTTCGGAGCGGCGTCCGCAGATCATCACCCGTGCCCCGAGCCCTAGGAAGCGCTCGGCCATGGCCCGCCCGAGCCCGGTTCCGCCGCCGGTGACGAGAATGCGCCGCCCGGCGAGTGCATCATCGCGCAGGACTTGGCGAAAACCGGAGGGTGCCGTCTCGCTGCTCATATGCGTCGCCCCGCCTCGGCATCGCGGATCATGTTGCGCGCGATGATCAGTTGCTGAATCTGGGTGGTGCCCTCGTAGATGCGAAACAGCCGCGCATCGCGGTAGAGCCGCTCCACCGGGTATTCCGCCATGTAACCCGCCCCGCCATGAATCTGGACCGCCCGGTCGGCGACCCGGCCGAGGGTTTCCGAAGCGAGCATCTTGCAGCAGGAGGCCAGCGTCGGGACCGTCTCGCCGGCATCGTAGCGCCTTGCAGCATCGCGCACGAGTGCGCGCGCCGCCTCGATTTCGGCGCGGCTGTCAGCCAGCATGGCCTGGACGAGCTGGAAACCGGCGATCGCCTGTCCGAACTGTCGGCGCTCCATGGCATAGCTCAGCGCCTCCTCCAGCAGGCGGATCGCGGCGCCGACAGAGACGGCGGCGAGATGGATGCGCCCGCGATCGAGCACCTTCATCGCCGTCGCGAAGCCCTGACCCTCGCGCTCCGGGCCGCCGATGATCGCATCGGCGGGGACGCGCACGTCCTCAAACACCACGTCGGCGGTATGGGCGCCACGCTGGCCCATCTTGCGGTCGCTCTTGCCGACCGACAATCCGGGCGTCTCTGCGGGCACGAGGAAGGCGGAGATGCCCTTTCCGGCTGGAGCGTCGGGATCGGTGCGGGCCATCACCGTGAACAGCCCGGCAATCGGGGCGTTCGTGATGTAGCGCTTGGTGCCGTTGATGAGGAAATCCGATCCGTCCCGCCGGGCCGTGCTGCGCAGGGAGGCCGCATCGGAGCCGGCTTCGGGTTCGGTCAGGGCGAAGGAGGTGATCAACTCCCCCGAGGCGATGCGCGGCAACCACCGGCTCTTCTGCTCGTCGTTGCCGTCGATGATGATGCCGAGCGCGCCGATGCCGTTATTGGTACCCAGCCGCGAGCGGAAGGCCACGGAGGCGCGGCAGAGCTCCATCATCACCTCGGCCTCTGTCGCGAGATCGAAACCGAGCCCGCCGTATTCGGCCGGCGTGGAGAGGCCGAACAGGCCCATCTCCTTCATCGCATCGACAAGAGGCTGCGGAATCGCGTTGGTCTCCTCGACCTCTGCCTCCGCCGGGATCAGGCGCTCTTCGACCAGCCGGCGCACGGCTTCGAGGATCTGTGCGGAAATCTCGGTGTCGAGAGGCATGGCTTAGGCATCCTTGAATGCAATCTCTACAGAATGCAGTTTAAAGGGCGCACTAGGAGCGCAAGGTGAATGAGGGCGTTAGGCGAAGACCGTTTCGCAGCATGGTGAAAATGGAAGACAACGCTCTCAACATACCTTGGCCTTTCGTCCCAAACATGATAAGCCGATCCAACCATAAGAATGGCATATGTACAAGAGAATGAACGAAACGAATTTGCCCCAAAACGTTAGAAGCGTCGGCGCCGTGGTTCATGCATTGCAGATCCTGCGTCATCTTGCCGCCGATGGCGCGCCGCAGGGTGTGACAGCGATCTCACGGGCCACGGGGATCAATACTTCGACGTGCTTTAACATCCTGCGCACGCTGGCGGCGGAACGGCTGGTCGTTTTCGATATGGATGCCAAGACCTACCGGCTAGGCTTCGGCGTGGTCGAGCTCGCCCTCGGACTGCTCGGCGCCAATCACGGGGACCTGATCAGGCCCGAGCTGGAACGGCTGGCGCTAAATAACAGCGCATTGATGTGTCTGTGGCACGTGACGGAAGCCGAGCGCATCGTGCTGGTCGACCGGGTCTTCTCCAGCACTTCGGTGCGGGTGGACATGCATGTCGGCACACGCCTTCCAAGCCTCGTCGGAGCGGTCGGGCGGTGCGTGGCAGCGGCGCGCGATTTCGACGAGGCTGAATTGCGCCGGCGCTTTGCCGGCCTGCGCTGGCAAGATCCGCCGCGATTCGAGGATTATCTGGCCGATGTCCAGAGCGTTGCGACCAACGGGTATGCCCGCGATCGGGGGGATCTCTTCATCGGTTTGGATATCGTTGCCGCAATCGTTGTCGACCATACCGGCGCGCCGCGCTACGGGCTGAGCGGCATCGCCATTGCCGGCCAAGTACCGGAGCCGGCGATGGAGCGCCTCGGAGAGGATCTTGTCGAGGTTGCCCAGCGCATAGGGCAGGCCTTGTTCTCGGTCAGGAAATGATTGGCGAAAGGCAAATTGGCATACTGAAAAGTGAATAGCCTTCTCTAGACAGAATATTAATTCTGTGAAGACTAGTAGCTGTAGGGAAAACAAGCTCCGCGCTGGAGGAAAAGGCCGCAATGTCATCCCCGAGCCGTTCAACCCCGAAGCAGTATGAAGATCCGGGCCCACCTGCCGACCTGAGCGCGTTGCTTGCGCCGCTTTCCGTCGCCATTGTCGGTGCCTCGAACGATCCGACCCGAATCGGGGGGCGTCCTGTGCATTATTATCGCCAGGCGGGGTTCTCCGGCGCGCTCTATCCGGTCAACCCCAATCGTGACGAGGTCCAGGGTTACAAGGCCTATCCTGATGTCGCATCGATTCCGCAGGCGATCGACTTCGCCCTGCTCGCCGTGCCGGCGGAGCGGTTGATCCCCTCGCTCGAGGCCTGCGCCGACAAGGGGGCGAAGGCTGCCGTGATCTTCACCGCCGGCTTTGCCGAGATCGGGGAAGAGGGCGCCCGCCGCCAGGAGGAGATCGTCGCCTTCGCCCGTGAGCGCGGCATGCGGCTGCTCGGGCCCAATTGCCTCGGCCTGTTTCATGCCGCCCACGGCCATTGCCCGACCTTCTCCTCCGCGCTCGAGGGCGGGCTGGCGGAGCCTGGTCGCGTGGGCTTCATCACCCAGTCCGGCGCTTACGGCACGCATCTGCTGGTGATGGCGCGCGAGCGCCGGATCGGGGTGAATTACTGGATCTCCACCGGCAACGAGGCCGATATCGGCGTGGCTGATTGCCTCGATTTCCTCGCCGCCGATCCGGACACCGATGTGATTGCCTGCTATATGGAGGGTGTGAAGAACCGCCCGCTCTTCCTGCAGGCGCTGGCCCGGGCGCGCGCGGCGGGGAAAGTGGTCTGCATGATGAAGGTCGGCGTCTCGCCCATGGGCGCCCAGGCCGCCGCTTCGCATACCGCTTCGCTCGCGGGCGCCGATGATATCTTCCAGGCCACCATGGAGGAATTCGGTGTCGAGCGTTGCGAGACCACGGAGGAAATGCTCGACATCGTCTATGCAGCCAGCCGCACGCGTCTGCCGCGCGGGCGCAAGCTCGGTATCCTGACGATTTCCGGCGGTGCCGGTGTGCTGATGGCGGATGCCGCCCATCGCCACGGCCTTGCCGTCCCCCCGATGCCAGGGGCGGCACAGAAGGCCCTGCTCGAGACCAACCCGTTGGCGAGCGCGCGTAATCCCGTCGATATCACCGCGCATGCGATCAACGATTTCGGCCTCGTCGGCAAGAATCTGGAGAGCATGCTGACCGATGGCGGCTACGACATGCTGGTCTCCTTCTTCACTTCGTGGCCGGCCTCGCCGGTCAACGGTCCGAAGCTGCGCGAGGCGCTGATCAGCGGTTCGCAGGGCCATGAGCGCGTGCCGCACGCCCTCGTCGTCTGCGGTCCGCCGGAGACGCTGGCCCCGTATGAGGATGACGGCTTCATCCTGTTCGACGACCCCTCCCGAGCCGTGGCGTCGCTCGCGGCGCTGGCGCGCATCGCCGAGCGCCGTGAGGCGGACGATGACGCCCGGCCGCCTGCCTTGCCCGAACCGGTGCCAGTGATTCCGCAGGGTGCGATCGGGGAGTTCGAGGCCAAGGACATCCTGCGCGGCATCGGCTTCCCGGTCCTGCCGGAGAGACTTGCCGCGACCCGTGCGGAGGCCGTCACTGCCGCGCGGGAGGTCGGAATGCCGGTCGCCATGAAGATCGTCTCACCTGATATTGCCCACAAGACCGAGATCGGCGGCGTCGCCCTCGGTGTGGCCGACGAAGCGGCGGTCGGGGCGGCCTTCGACACCATCATGCAAAACGCCGCGCGGAAGGCACCGCAGGCGCGGATCGAGGGCGTACTGATCTCGCCGATGGCGGGCGAAGGGCTCGAACTGATCGTCGGTGCGCGCTGCGATCCGGTGATGGGGCCCGCGATCATGGTGGGGCTGGGCGGCATCTATGTCGAGGTGATGCGTGACGTCGTGCTGCGGCGTGCCCCGGTCAGTGTTGCCCGTGCGCAGGATATGCTCGGTCGCCTCAAGGGTGCGGCATTGCTCGATGGCGTGCGCGGCCAGCCGGCGGTGGATCGCGCAGCGGCAGCCGAAGCAATCGCGCGGCTCTCGCAATTCGCAGCCCTCAATGACGGACGTTTCGAGAGCATCGAGATCAATCCCTTGCTGGTGCGTGCTGACGGAAAGGGCGCGGTGGCGCTCGACGCGCTGATCACGCCCGCATCCGGCATGACGGAGGAAACCGATGACGCATGACGCAGAGTCGATGCCGCAGCGCGCCCGGCCCTGGCGCTTCGACGATTTCGCGGAGGACGCCATCCTCGGCGAGGCGACACTGATCCTGGACGAGGCGCGGCTAACGCGCTGGGCCGGTCTGTTCGGCCAAACAGCCCCGCCCACCACGGCGCCCGCCGGACTGCTGGTCGCCCTGCTGATGGAAGGTTACATGGACGCGATCAGCCCGCGCCCCCCTGGCAATATCCATGCGGGCCAGTGGTTGCGCTTTACCAGCGCCGGGATCGGTGCAGGCGAGGCCCTGACCGTGACCATGCGCTGCAACGGGCGGGAACTGAAGAACGACCGGCGCCGGGTGCGTTTCGGAGCGGAGATGTGTGATCATGATGGGCGTATCGTACTGGAAGGCGAGATGCGGGTGATCTGGGCCGCCTGAGCGTGCCCGGCAGGATCGAGGAGGAGGCTGTCATGGCAGCGGCGGGATGGCCGGAGAGACTGACCGAGGCGCACATGGTCGCTGATGCGCGATCAATCGCGCTCTATGCCGAGATCACCCGGGATTTCAACCCGCTGCATCTCGATGCCGACTTTGCGGCGAAAACGCCCTTCGGAAAGCCGATCGCACACGGGACCATGTCGCTGGCGCTGGTCTGGGAGGCTGTGCGCGCCACGTTCGGTGATGCCGCCATGCCCGGCGAGGCGGAAATCCGCTTCTCCGCCCCCGTCCCCGTCGATGCGCGCATCACCGCGCGGGGCCGTTGCATCGACGATGAGGCGGGGCGTTATGCCTTCGAGGTTGTGCGCGAGGATGATGTCGTGGCGCTCTCGGGCACCATGACCGTTATGCGCAAGGGTGATGGAGCGACGGCGTGAGCTTCGTCATCGGGGCCGGACTGACACCGTTCTCGCGGGATTCCGGAGCCGATACCCTCACCCTGATGAGCCGCGCCGCACAGGCCGCGCTCGACGATGCCGGGCTGGTGCGCGCCGATATCGACGGGCTGGTTACCGGCTATGCCACGACGCTGCCGCATCTGATGCTCGCCACTGTCTTCGCCGAGCATTTCGGCGTGAAGCCGCACTACGCCCATGCCGTCCAGCTCGGTGGCGCCACCGGGGCGGCGATGGTGATGCTCGCCCACGGCCTGGTGAAGGCCGGGATGGCCCGCAATATTCTCGTCGTCGCCGGAGAAAACCGCGCGAGCGGTGCGACGCGCGACGAGGCGATCAAGACATTGGCGCAGGTCGGTCATGGCGAAATGGAAGCGCCATTGGGCGCGACCGTCCCGGGCTATTATGCGCTCCTCGCCTCCCGCTACATGCATGAATTCGGCGTGGCCGAGGCCGATCTCGCTGCCCTTGCCGTGCTGATGCGCGCGAATGCGGCCTGCACCCCCGGCGCCCATCGCGGAGAGCCTGTCACCGAGGCGCAGGTAATGGCCTCGCGCCCGATCGCGCCGCCCCTGAAACTGCTCGATTGCTGCCCGGTTTCGGATGGCGCCGCCGCCTTTGTCGTCGCTGCGCATCCCGGTGAGGGGCCCGCCCTGCGCATCATCGGCTGCGGCCAGGCACATCAGCACCAGCATATCAGTGAACTGGCCGATATCGCCGATACCGGCGCTGCCGCGAGCGCCGCGCGCGCATTCCGCTCAGCCGGGATCGGGCGCGAGGCGATCGGCTATGCCGCAATCTATGACAGTTTCTCCATCACCCTGTGCATGCTGCTTGAGGAAATCGGGATCGTGCCGCGCGGGCAGGCAGGCGCCGCGGCGCGAGCGGGCCATTTCACCCCCGACGGTGATCTGCCGCTCAACACCCATGGCGGCCTGCTCGGTTACGGCCATTGCGGCGTGGCCGGGGCCATGGCGCATCTGGTCGAGGCGCGTTTGCAGATGACGGGACGCGCCGGTCCGCGCCAGGGACGGGAAGCGACCTTCGGCCTGTTTCACGGCGATGGCGGCGTGATGTCCTCCCATGTCTCGCTGATCCTGGAGCGGGTGCGATGAGCAGCGCGCAAGCCGAATCTGCCGGTCTGGAATTCCAGGAATGCCGTGCTTGCAGGGATCGCTGGTACCTGCCGCGCAGCCTGTGCCGGTCCTGCGGCAGCGACCGCATCGAGAATATGCCCGCCGGTGGAGACGGTGTCGTCCATGCTGCGACCACGATCCACCGGGCGCCGGGGCCGGAATTTGCCGATGCGGTACCCTATGGCATCGTGCTGGTGGATCTGGATGAGGGCGTGCGCGTCATGGGCCGCGCACCGCCGGATATCACCATCGGAACGCGGGTGCGTTGTCTCATGGAAAGGGTGGTGGAGACCGACTTGCCGGTCTTCACGCCGCTTGGATAACCGTCCCTTGCCCGGCCCCCCTTGCCTAACCCGTTGGCTCCCGATCCAGCAGGATTCGCGCGGCCTCCTCTTCCGCTTGCGCATCGCCCGGATCGAAGGGGTCCTGCGGCGTGAGTTTGTGGCGGATGATCAGCCGGGCGATGGTGTAGCGGCTGTCATCGCCGCCGCGCGCGGCGCAATCGGTGGCCTCGATCGCCATGATTGCCGCGCTCGCCGCGTGATAGAGCGTACTGGCGGCCACGCGTGCGTGGCGTTCACCGGATGCATCCTGAGCCGCATGGGCGGCAGCGGCGACCGCGCGGGCGAGCGCTGTATCGAGATCGGTGCGCAGATCGGGAGGGATCGTCGGTCGCGCATCCATGGCGGTGGTGAGTTCGCGCTCGAGGGCGCGGGCGCTGTCGAGCTTGCGGGTGGTGCGCACCACGTCGAGGGCGATGATGTTGCTGGTACCCTCCCAGATCGAGCCGAGATGCGAATCGCGCAACAGGCGCGGATTGATCCATTCCTCGATATAGCCGCAGCCCCCGCGCACTTCCATCGCGTCACCGGCCACCTTGCGCGCGTCGCGGCACGCGCGGAATTTCAGGAGCGCCGTGAGCAGGCGCAGGACGGGCCCGGCCTCGTTGCTGCCCGCATCCGCCCGGCGCAACGCCTCGGCGGTGTAGAGCGTCATCGACAGGGCCTGTTCGGTGGGCAGGATCAGCTTGAGCAATTGCCGGCGCATCAGCGGCAGGTCGATCAGGCGGCGCCCGAAGGCTTTGCGATGGCGCGCCACATGCAGCGCCTCATGCAGCGAGCGGCGCATCAGCCCGGCGGCGCGCACGCCGTTCGACAGACGCGAGACGTTGATCATCTCGGTCATCTGGCGAAACCCGTCATCGATGCGCCCCACCGGCCAGGCGAAGGCGCCTTCCAGCGCGATCTCACCGGACGCCATGGAGCGGGTGCCGAGCTTATCCTTCAGGCGTACGATCCGATAGGCGTTGTGGCTGCCGTCCTCGCACCGGCGCGGCATCAGGAACAGGCCGAGCCCGCGCGTGCCAGCCGGCGCGCCTTCGGGGCGGGCCAGTACCATGGCGAGATCGGCATCGGCATTGGAGCAGAACCACTTGTCGCCATGGAGCCGCCAGTTGCCTGCCTCGTCGCGCGTCGCGCGCACCGTGCTGGCACCGACATCCGAGCCCGCGCCCTGCTCGGTCATGAACATCGCGCCCTGGGCCAGCCCGTCGAGATCGCCCGCCGTGAGGGCCGGGAGATGACGGGCGACGAGATCCGGATCGCCGAACTTGCGCAGGGTGCGCGTCAGCGAATCCGTCATCGAGACCGGGCAGCACAGCCCGAATTCCGATTGCACGAAGAGATAGGTGAGCGCGTATTTCGCGATCGGCGGCAAGGGCTCGGGCCAGCCGAGTACCCCGCCGCGATGCGACATCGCCGCCAGGCCGAGTTCACCGAAGGCGATGCGTTCGAGAGCAACGTAATCGGGGTGTTTCTCCAGGCGCTGGTCGTCCTGGCCTGCCCGGTTGCGGTGGTGCAGGATCGGGGTGTTGCGATCCGCACTCGCCGCGAGATCATCGAGACGGGTGGTGATGTCGAGGCCGAGGCGGTCGAGATGCGGCTCGAGATGCGCCAGCAGATCCGGCGGCATGTAGAGCGGCAGCAGCGCGCGCAGGGCAGTATCCGCACGATAGAGGTTGAGCCCGCGCGTATCCGGCAGCGCCGCCTGCGTGGCGAGCGTCTCGGCGGACAGAGTGTTTGCGGCCATATGGTTCATGACGAACTCCTCGGTTCGAGAGTTTCGCGCCGGTTCAGACCGGGTCCCAGGAAAACACGTCGGCGGAGACTTCCAGCGGCGTGAAACCCGCCTTCAGCGCCGGCATGGCGTGCTCGGCGATACTCTGTGCCGACCAGCCTTCACCCCGATGCACGGAGCGGGCGGGGCGGGGCTGGGTGAAGACGAAGATCTCGTTGTTGCGCACGCCGAAGATCTGGCCGCTGACGTCATCAGCCGCGTCGCTCAGCAGGTGGGCGACCAGCGGCGCGATCTTGGCCGGGGTCATCTGCTGGAGCTTGGCCACGCGGGCCTCCTGCTCGGGCGTGTCGGTGGGGATCGAGCCGATCATCCGGCTCCAGGCGAAGGGAGCCACGCAATTGGATCGTACGCCGAAGCGCTGCATGTCGAGGGCAATGGAGCGCGACAGGCCGGCAATCCCCAGTTTGGCGGCGGCGTAGTTGGCCTGGCCGAGATTGCCGATCAGCCCGCTCGTCGAGGTGAAATGCACGAAGGCGCCGCTGCCCTGTTCGCGGAAATACGGGGCGGCGGCGCGCGAGACGTAGAAGGAGCCCATCAGATGCACCCGGATCACCGCTTCCCAATCCTCCGGCTGCATGCGGTGGAAGATCTTGTCGCGCAGGATGCCGGCATTGTTGACCACACCGTCGATGCGCCCGAACCGCCCGATCGTCTCCTCGATCAGCGAGAGAGCCCCTTCCGGTTCGGCGATGGAGCGGGTATGGGCTAGCGCCTCGCCGCCGGTCTGTTCGATCTCGACGACGACCGCCTCGGCCGGCCCCGCCTCGCCGCCTTCGCCCGAGAGTGAGGCGCCGATATCGTTGACCACGACCTTTGCTCCCTCGCGCGCGGCCAGAAGCGCGATGTCACGCCCGATGCCGCGGCCAGCGCCGGTGACCGCGATGACCTTGCCTGCGAGCGCTCCGCTCATGTCGCTACTCCTTCGTGTGGTTATTTGATTCACTTTGCTGATAAGGGCTCCGCCTACAATGTGGCCTGTGTGCCGAGCAGGGCTGTGACCTGGCTCGACAGGGTGCCGCCATTGCCGTGGACGAGGGCCGTCTCGGCCCCTTCGACCTGCCGGTCGCCGCAGCTCCCGCGCAATTGCCGCGCCGCCTCGATCACCAGGAAGATGCCGTACATGCCCGGATGCACGCAGGAGAGTCCGCCGCCATTGGTGTTGACCGGCAGCGCGCCGCCCGGGGCGATATGGCCTTCCGAGACGAAGCGCCCGCCCTCACCCTTGGGACAGAATCCCAGATCCTCCAGAAACAGAATCGTGTTGATCGTAAACGCGTCATAGAGCGCGAGCACGTCGACATCCTTCGGGCCCAGCCCCGCCATCGCATAGGCCTGCGGGCCGGAACGGGCCGCGGCACTCACGGTCAGATCGTCCATCTGGGCGATGGAGCGATGCGACAGGGCGGTGGCGCCGCCGAGGAAATAGACCGGCGCGTTGGGGAAGTCGCGGGCCCGCTCGGCTCGCACCATGATCACCGCGCCGCCGCCATCGGTGACGAGGCAGCAATCGCGCACGCTCAGCGGATCGGAGATCATGCGCGCGGCCAGCACCTCCTCGCGGGTCAGGGGCTCGCGGGCAAAAGCCTCGGGATTGAGCCGCGCCCATTGTCTTGCGGCAACCGCCACATCGGCCAGATTCTCCCGGCTCGTCCCGTATTCATGCATGTGGCGCGCAGCAGCCAGAGCATAGGCGGTGATGGGATGGCGCGGCTCGTATTGCTGCTCGAATGGATGCGGCTCCGACATGGAGATCAGCCGCCCGCCGGCGGTGCGCTGGTTGCTGCCATAGGCGATCAGCGCCACATCGCACAGACCGGCATCAAGCGCCATGGCTGCATGCAGCACATGCGCCACGAAAGTGGAGCCCCCGATCATGCTGCCATCGGAAAAACGCGGCTTGATACCGAGATATTCCGCTACCGAGACGGTAGGCAGGAAATGATAGGACGAGCCGGTGAAGAGACCGTCAATATCGGAGAGTTTCAGCCCGCAATCGTCGAGCGCGGCCTTGACCGAGAGCGCCAGGATCTCGAGCGGGGAATGGCCCGGCATCTCGCCGGTCCCTGCCTGTCCGAGGCCGATAATCGCGGCCTTGCCGCGCAGGGCTTCCGCCTTGTTCATGATGCCACCTCCATGCTGTCGGCGGGGACGAAGACGACAGCCGGCTCGCCCATCAGCTCAACGATGCGGGCCATGACCGGCATGCCGATCTTGACCTCTTCCGGCGCGATCTCGATCACCCGGCTCATCAGGCGCGGTCCTTCTTCGAGGGTCACCAGGCAGATGTTGTAGTCGCCGCCCTTTTCGGGTCGGCGGCGCGCGACCGTGGTTGAATGCACGATGCCACGACCACTGGCTTCGACCCAGACGAGGTCGCCCGTGCCGTCTCCGGGCGAGAGGGTACGCGGGTAGAAGACATGCTCACCCGTGAGGGTATTGCGCTGGATCATGAAACGACCCTCGCGCAGACAGGCACGAAACACCGCTTCCGGGCCTCCTGCTTGCATCGCGTCATTGGTCTCCGTCATCGACTGGATCCGTTGTTTCTCTTTGAGTGTTTTTGTATCGATCATTCAAACAGAAGAATGTCATACTCACAAGAGAATTTAGCCTGCTGCGGTATGCAGATTCCTGTTCCCGCGAGGTCACTGCCTTGAATGTCCCCACGCTTGGTAGAGTCTGAACCAGCGGCGTTGCGTAAGTTGCCGTAAGGCAAAAACTTGAAGTCGAATGAGGCATAAGATCGCTGATATCCGCTTTCGAACATGTCTCATTAAGTGTAAAGCTCGACAGGCATCAATTGTGCATGAGTCTGCTTGGGGTGGCTTTCATTGGTTCGGATGCACCAAGAACGTTATTTATACAGAATATTATTCTCCGAATTGAGACTGGACCCATGACCACCCAAAAGCCCTCTCATTGCAGGCAGGTCTTCGCAAGATGTGACCGGAGCTACGCATGCGAAGAAGCGTGTCTCTTTCTTTGAAGGGACGAGCTACAACATTGACTTTAGGTCGGCGGCAAGCCTCGGCGCTGATGGGTTTGGGTTTCCAAGGTGAAAGCCCCGCGTTCAAGATAATCAAGGCGTGGAGAGCAAGGGAAGCTTTGCCGGCGCCTCTCCGCCCCTCCCTACCGCGCGCCGCGTTGGTGAAAAAGTCGCATGGGTCAAATGTCAGTGGAAATCATATACTTGTTGGGGCCACCTCTCGGCGGAAACTAACATGCAGGCCCTACGATTTGGGCGCGGTAATGGGTAAGCTGCGCGCCTGCGTGCAAAGAAAGACAATCGTCGCTTTCCTCCAGATGCCGGGTTGACACTAACTAAATCACTGTGCAAATTTTGATATATCAGATTCTCAGGGCTACGGGCATGTGGCATCGGTATGGCAGGACGAGATGAATAAAAGCTTCGCATTAGCGGCCCGAACAAGCGATGAAGCCTTGAGGTTGCGCGCCAGCGCGGTTATCCCCGGCGGGATGTGGGGGCACCAGCGTGCGGCGGCGGTGCCCCATCGCTATCCGCAGTTTTTTGTGGGCGGCAAGGGCTGTCGGGTGAGCGACGTGGACGGCAACAGCTATATCGACTTCATGTGCAGCTGGGGCCCGATCGTTCTTGGTCACCAGAACGAAGCGGTGAACCGGGCGGCTTATGGGCAGATTGAACAAGGTGATTGCCTAAACGGGCCGACGCGGCATGCGGTTGAGCTGGCTGAGCTGCTGGTCGAAACGATTCCGCATGCAGCCTGGGCTTTGTTCCAGAAGAACGGAACCGATGCGACAACCGCCTGCGTGACGATAGCACGTGCAGCGACCGGACGACGAAAGATCGTTGTAGCTAAGGGGGCCTATCACGGCGCGGTTCCCTGGTGCTCGCCGTCGCTGGTGGGGGTTACGCAGGAAGACCGGGCGCACATCATCGAATTTGCCTTCAATAATATCACCTCGCTTCGCGAGGCTGTCGATCGGGCCGGATCAGATCTGGCCGGGATTCTGGTATCCTCGTTCCGTCATGATATCTCCCGCACCCTCGAAATGCCGACGCCCGAATTTGCGCAGGCTTGCCGCGATCTGTGCGATGCAGCTGACGCGATGCTCATTCTTGACGACGTGCGCGCCGGCTTTCGGTTGCATTTGGGCGGTAGCTGGGAAGTCTATGGTGTTCAGCCTGACCTCAGCGCCTGGAGCAAAGCGATTGCGAATGGCTGGCCGCTTGCGGCAGTAACCGGGGGCGAGAGCGTGCGCGACGCCGCGTCGCGTGTCTTTGTCACGGGATCCTTCTGGTATGCAGGCGCTCCGATGGTGGCCGCGATAGAGACCATCAGACAACTTCATGCGCTTGATGCACCTGAATATCTGCGACGAATGGGGCAGCGTTTGCGGGATGGTCTTGCGGAGCGGGCATCGCGCCATGGTTTTGAAATCATACAGTCGGGTCCGCCGCAGATGCCGCTTGTGCAATTTGCTGGCGATGACGACTTCGCAATCGGGGAGGCATTCTGCCGCGAAGCGCTGCGGCAAGGCATCTACCTGCATCCACGGCACAACATGTTCCTGTCGACAGCCCATGGGCAAGCTGACATAGACGAAGCTCTTGATGCGGCGGACAAGGCCTTCGCAGCCTTGGCGCGCCGCACATGACTGACAAGAGCAAAGACTTTCGACGGAACCTATTGCGATGACAACGGTGGCAACTTTATTTCAAGCGTCTCAGGAGCCGCTCGAGATGACCAGTCTGTCGACGCAGGTTTATGACCGGTTGCGCACCGATTTGATGTCGGGAGACCTTAAGCCTGACCAGCGTTTGAAGATTCGAGAGCTTGCGGCCAAAATGGGTACGTCGGAGACACCCGTACGCGAGGCCATTGCCCAATTATCCCGGGATGGTGCTATCGAGGTCAAACCCCGATATTTCGTACGTGTACGGCGCCTTGATCTGGCGGAATATCTGGAAATCCGTGATATTCGCCTGAATCTTGAGCCTCTGGCAGCGGAAAGAGCGCTTCCGCATATCACCCCCGCCGATATCGCGGATTTGACGGATGCGCATCGACGCTTGATCGAGGCGGAAAAGAGCCAGGAATGGCAAGCCGCAGTTCAATGTAATTTTGAGTTTCATTTCGGTCTGTATTGGCGCGCGCCGATGCCGAATCTCATCTCGATTCTGGAGGCTTTGTGGGTGCGGATCGGCCCGCTTCTGTCTGAGCTGTATCCAGATGCGCATCCGACTTATGCGCAACGACATCAGCACGAGAATGTGCTCACGGCGCTTCGCACCGGAGACGTATATGGTCTTCGGGAGGCGATCCGACAGGATTTGATCGAGGGCGGCAGCAAGCTTCTCCGGCAGATCGAGTCCAAGGAGAACAGGCGGCCTTGACTGGCCCTAGGCCAGCAGCCGGTGCCGCAACTATGATATATCATATGTCTCTGAACGTTACGTTGGGGAGAGTAAGATGGTTGATCACAAATCACCGCAGAACCGCAATATGGGCCGCGAGTTCCTTGAGGACAGAGCAAAGTTCATCAGAACCGAAACGGTTCGCCTGACCCGTATCGCAGGGGCCGGCCACTACTCATCCACGTTTTCTTGCGCGGAGTTGTTAGCGGCCTTGTATTACGCGCATCTGCGTTTCAATCCGGCGAAGCCGCAATGGGAGGATCGCGACAGGTTTGTTCTTTCGAAGGGGCATGCGGCCATCGGCCTGTATCCGGTGCTCGCCGACCTTGGGTTCTTTGACGCTGCTGAACTCGAAACCTACACGCGGTTTGGCAGCCGGTTCGGCGACCATCCGGACATGAAGAAGGTGCCAGGCATCGACTTTTCATCAGGCTCGCTCGGTCACGGTCTGTCGATCGGTCTGGGAATGGCGCTTGGCGCCCGTGTTCAGGGGCGGTCTTTTCGCACCTTCATCATGCTCGGGGACGGCGAACTCTGCGAGGGACAGGTTTGGGAAGCTGCGATGGCCGCGTCTCATTACGAACTGCAAAATCTCGTCGCGATCGTCGATCGCAACCAGCTGTGCATCGATGGTTTCTGCGACGACATCATGGCTGTGGAGCCATTGGAAGACCGTTTCCGGAGTTTTGGCTGGGAAACGACGCGAATCGACGGGCATGATCTCGATGCAGTGCTTGCCGCCCTGGATGCCCTGCCACCCGCTGGGAGCGGGCGCCCGCAGGCGATCATTGCCGATACGATCAAGGGGCGCGGTGTCAAGCGCATGGAACTTAGCCTCGACTGGCATGTCGGGAACCTGGTCGGGGACGATTACGACGATGTCCTCGCGGAACTGGAAGCTGGTCTCCAGCCATTCGAGGAAGAGGTTGCGCAATGAGCACGCAGAGTCAGGACCAAAGCGAGATTTTTCGCGGAACGGCAGACGGCAAGACGCTCCTGAAGGATTCCCGCTCCGTGCAGGGAACGCCGGCGGCGTCCATGCCCGCCTTCATCCTCGGCGAGGAGCTTGCCGACTTGGCCGACAACGATCCCCGGATCGTGGTTGCGACCGCAGATCTGGCCACCGCCAATCGCACGAGCGACTTCCGGGCGCGGCATCCCCGGCGATTCTTCGACTTCGGGATCGCTGAGCGGAACATGATCACGGCGGCGGCTGGTATGGCGTCGACCGGATTGATCCCCTATGTGGCGACATTCGCTGCGTTCAGCGGAATCCTGGCCGCCGAGCAGATACGCACCGATTGCGCCTACCCAAAGATGCCCGTTCGTATCGTCGGAAGTCATTCGGGCATGTCCATGGGATTCTATGGAACGTCGCACCATGCACTTGAAGATATCGGCATGATGCGCACCGTCGCCGATTTGACGATCGTCAACGCCACGGACGCAAACCATCTTCGCGCGATCCTGCGAAAGTCGGTGGACCATCCGGGAGCGATGTATATCCGGCTCGGACGCGGGCGTGACCCTGTCGTCTACGACACTGTCCCATCAGATTTCGCGTTCGGGCGCGCCACGCGGCTTCGCGATGGCTCTGACATCACGATCATGACCTATGGGGCCCAGGTGCGCCCATCTCTGGATGCGGCGCAGCGCATGGAAAAGGCGGGGTTCTCGGTGCGCGTCGTCGACATGCACACGATCAAACCGCTGGATTTCCATGAAATCAAGGCGGCTGTTGATGAAACCGGCGCAATTCTAACGGTCGAAGAGCACAACGTCATCGGAGGATTGGGCTCGGCAATGGCGGAAGCGCTCATTGATCTGCCCCGCATCCCGTTCCAACGTCACGGGGTGCCTGACAAATTCGTTGAAGTGGGGCCGCCCGCCGCGCTCTACGCCCATTATCAGCTTGATGCAGAGGGTATCTATAATGTGGCGAGTGCATTCCTGAAGCCGCGCGGGTGACGAAAGCGCCGCTCGTTTCAGGCATGGTTGGCATGACAGGGCGACATAAGGTGTTCCTTTTGTTGCCCGGCGCGAATGGAATCTAGCCAAGCCCGCTTCATCACGACAGGAAGTTACCCGGGGCTTGTTCAACGTCTTGACAGCCGATCTCATCGGCGTTCTGATATATTATATTTCAAACAGGGGGTGACCATGCCCAAGTCGATCCCAAGTGACAAAACGACTGGCTCCGAGGGCTCCCAAAGCTCCATCGAAGTCATTCGGGACGTCTGGGGCATTCCCCACATCCGCGCGGCAACTGCCGGCGACGTCTTTTTCGCCAATGGCTTCGTGCATGCCCAGGATCGGTTGTGGCAGATGGATGCCGCGCGTCGGCGTGCGGTCGGACGTTTCGCCGAGTGGGGCGGGCCGTCCGCGCTCGGACTCGATATCCTCTCCCGGCGGCTTGATATTGCGGGCGTGTCCCGCCGCGACATGAAGGCTCTTTCCCCTCAGACTGCCATGATGATCGAGCGCTATACAGACGGCGTCAACGCCTTCATGGCTTCCTGCAGGGGGAATGACGAGCTGCCACTGGAATATCGGTTGCTGGGTGAGAATCCGGAGCCATGGGAGCCATGGCACTGCGTGGCGGTCATGCGCCAGCGCGGATTATTGATGGGGTCAGTCTGGTTCAAGTTATGGCGTGCGGCGGCTCTGCGAACGATTGGCCCCGAAGCAGTCAATCTGCTTCGGTACGACGATGGAGGCGTCGAACGTTTCGTTGTTCCGCAGGGCGCAGAAGGACGACGCTGGATCGCCTCTCTCAACGATCTGGCGCCGGCGATCGAAGCCCTGGCGGCGATGGTGTCGCCCGAAGCCACGCTTGGCGGCTCCAACAACTGGGCGATCGACGGTCGGCATACCGTGGCCGGCAAGCCGATCATCGCGGGCGATCCGCATCGAGCCTTCGATATCCCCGGAATGTATGCGCAGCTGCATCTGACCTGCGATGCATTCGACGCTCTGGGCTTCTCGGTTCCCGGCGTGCCGGCCTTCCCGCATTTCGCACATACGGACCGCGTCGCGTGGTGCGTGACGCATGCCTTCGCTGATATCCATGATCTTTATGTGGAGCGCTTCGATGGAAGCAATGGCGAGCGCTACGCGACCGATGCCGGCTGGCGCGAGACCGAGCTGCGCGTTGAGACCATAATCGTCCGCGGAGCTGAGGCCGAAACCGTTACGGTGCACAGGACGCGGCATGGCCCGATCATCGCGGGCGATCCACGAGAGGGCTTCGCGATCGCATTGCGTTCCCTGCAGATCGACGACGTCGACCTTTCGCTGGATTGCCTCCTTCCGATGCTGCATGCGCGCGACCTCAACGCGTTCTATGAGGCGACCCGGGGCTGGGGCGTTATTGATCACAGCCTCGTCGGCGCGGATGTGGATGGCCATATCGGCGTGTCAATCCGAGCGATCGTACCCCGCCGCGATCGCCTCAATGGCTGGCTCCCGGTTCCAGGCTGGACCGGCGAGCATGAATGGCGGGGGATGATTCCCTTCGAGGAGATGCCACGCGAGATCGACCCTTCTTCGGGGTGCATCATAACCGCCAACAACCGGCCCGTACCCGAAGACTGGCCGGATTATATCGCGACCGATTGCCATCCATCAACGCGGGCGCGACGCATCAGCGAGTTGCTTGAGAGAGATGAGCGCCTCGATGGATCTGCGATGCGCCAGATTCTCGCTGATACCCATTCACAGCCTGCGGTGGAAATCTGCTCCCGCCTTTGCCAGGTCCCGCCGCGCAGCGACGCGATTGGCAGAATCCAGGACGCCTTGCGCGGCTGGGGTGGCGCAATGGATATCGGACTACATGCCCCCTCCATCTATTATCTGGTCCGACAGGAGATGACGCGGATTCTGGCTCGCCGATCCGGGCTGGAGGGAGCAAGCGTCGATGCTCTGGCCCAGGTTCCGCCCGGGATACCGGCGGTCAACCATCTTTGGTGGACGCTGCCAAACCTGCTTCGAACCGAGGACGTCAGCCTTCTCGGCGGCGCTGGCTGGGATGATGTGGCAAGCGAGGCCATGGAACGCGTGGGGAAAGATTTTCCGCTCACGCCATGGGGCCAGCTGCACCGTCCATCCTTCGCGCATCCCCTCGCGGCCATGTTTCCCGATCATGCCCCGATGATGGCTCCAAGCTCGAGCGCCATTGGGGGAGACGGCGACTGCGTCTGTGCGACGGGGGCCTATCCTGGCGCAGGGCCGAGCAGCAGCTACGGGTCCGTTGCCCGGTACGTCTTTGATCTTGCGGATTGGGACTCCAGCCGCTGGATCGTCTTTCATGGGTCGTCAGGCGATCCACATAGTCCGTTCTTCAGTGACCAGAACGAACTCTGGTCGCGTTTGGAAATGGTGCCTGCACTGTATTCGGCGAGGGCGGTCGACGCCCATGCTGTCTCGCGCTCTTATCTTGAACCGACTTCGCCGGATCTGGATTGAGGTTGGGAACACGTTTCCTGAAAACACGAACAAACCGGCGAAAACAACGCTTTGCCGGCATCCAGGCGGGAAAAATCAGTTCCCGCACATAAAGAGGGGAGTAGACGATGATGAGGACCAGAAAGAATCACGGTCGGTCGACTGTCGCCATTCTAAGTGTGGCTGCGGCGCTCGGTCTCAGCCTCGGCATGACGGCCCATGCACAAGAACCAAGGCAGGGCGGCACCCTGATCTACGCCAACAATTCAGGGCCAGGAGCCCTGGATCCGCAGATGTCGGCCAGCCTCGTCGAACTCGAGGTGATCCATCACATGTATGAAGGACTGGTCACGATCGACGAGGTCTACGACACGGCCAAGATGCTCGCCGAGAGCATAGACATCAGCAATGACGGCAAGACTTTCACCTTCAAACTTCGCGAAGGCGTGCTGTTCCATGACGGGAGCGAGATGACGTCGGAAGATGTTCTGGCAACCTTCGAGCGCTACGCCAGGATCAGCCCCAACGCTTCGGCCCTGGCCAATGTGGAGCGCTACGAGACGCCCGATCCATACACTTTCATCGTGCATCTCAATGAGACCAACGCCGTCTTCGTCGATGTGCTGAAGACCCCGGTTTATCCTTTCGTGATCCTCCCCGCCTCTCACAGGGATGTGGAGCCGCGGCAGATCGAGCCGATCGGCACCGGACCGTTCAAGCTCGGCGAATGGGTGCGCGACAGCCATCTGGTGATCGAGCGCTTTGACGACTATGTGGCCGACGAGCGCTTCGAGCCGAGTGGGTATTCCGGCCGCAAGACGGTGCATCTTGATGCAGTCCGTTACAATTTCATCCCAGAGGCGAATGCCCGTGTGGCCGCCATGCAGACGGGCGAAGCGCACATCACAACCGCTCTTTCGGCGGAGATTGCAAGACGGTTCGATGGTCAGGAAGGGGTGCGCGCTCTCACCGTGTTTCCTTTCTGTCAGCACTATCTGATCGTGCATTCTCAGCAGCCGCCAACCGATAATGCGTATATCCGGCAGGCGATCCGAACCGCCGTCAATGTGGAAGACATCATCGCCGTGACGGGTGAAGAACCGCGCCTGAACCACTCCATGGTCTATCCGGGCGGGGCCTATTATGGCGGGGAAATCACTGCGGGCAGATACAACCAGAACGATCCCGAAGCGGCGCGTGCGCTCCTTGACGAAGCAGGGTATGCCGGTGAGGAGATCCTGCTTCAGTCCAACAACAACTATGATTACATGCGCGATTCGATTCTGGTGCTGTCCGAGCAGCTGTCAGCGGCCGGAATGAACGTCCGCGTTGATCTGACGGACTGGACAACGAATGCTTCAAACATGCAGACGGGCGCCGGCGGCTGGAACGTTTCCACGACGTCGTTCTGCTCGAATCCACTGTTGGGTCCGCAGCAGTGGCAGACGATGATCTACAACTTCCCCCACGTCAAAGATAACAACGTCCTCGATTCCGCTTTCGAGAAATTCTACACCTCGCTCGATTTCGAAGATCGCAAGGACGCATGGCTGACCATCGAGCAGGAAGTTCTTGATCAAGCATACATGATCAAGGTCTCTGATCGCGGTTCAACGCGGGCGATAAACTATGAAAAACTCCAAGGGTTCAGCGAATATTACATGAACTTCTTCTGGAATGTCTGGCTTGAAGAGTGATACACTCTTGACCGTCAAGCAATCGGCTTGCTGACAACTTTAAACATCAGGAAGCCGTCATCTGCCGAAGGCCCGGTCGGGCCTTCGGTCCGCAGTCTGAAAACGAAAAACACAGCATGATCCGCCTTACTGCATTCCGACTGGCCCAAGCGATCCCTGTCATGGCGCTCGTGGCGATCTTGACCTTTCTCCTGATGCACCTTCTGCCGGGAGATCCAGCGGTCATTATCGCTGGCGATGGCGCTGATCCGCGTGCGATCGCACAGATCAGGAGCGATCTCGGGCTCGACCGGCCGGTCCTCGAGCAGCTGTGGATCTGGTTGTTCAACGTCCTCCAGGGGGATTTCGGTCGCTCCTTGATGCTCAACCAGCCTGTCACAACGGCGATCGCCGAACGCCTGCCGGTGACTTTTTCCCTGGCGCTGGTCTCGTTCATGATCACCATACCCGTTGGAATCATCCTTGGGGTGGTTGCGGCCTGCTACAGAGATAGCTGGGTTGATACCTGCGTCATGGGAATAGCCCTGATCGGCGTCTCGGTTCCCAATTTCTGGCTGGCGATCCTGTCAGTCATCCTGTTTTCGGTGACGCTGGGTTGGCTTCCTTCCGCCGGCTACGTGCCTATCTCGAACGGCCTCTGGCCCTGGTTCATATCCCTGCTGCAGCCCGCCATGGTGCTTGCCCTCTTCCAGATCGGCTATCTCGCGCGCATGACGCGCTCGGAGATGCTCGAGGTGCTGGACCAGGATTTTATCCGAACGGCACGGGCGAAAGGCGTTTCGGAGATATCAACGATCGCCAAGCATGCCTTCCGCAACACACTTGTGTCCGTCATCACGGTTTCGGGGTATATCTTCAGCCTGCTCGTCGGCGGCTCGGTCGTGATCGAGCAGATATTTGCGCTCCCCGGGGTGGGGCGCCTTCTCGTGCAGGCGATCATGGCGCGCGACTTTCCTGTCGTTCAGGGCGCCTTGCTGTTTCTTGGCTTTGCATTCGTCCTGATCAACGTCCTTATCGATCTCCTCTACGCAGTCGTCGATCCGCGGGTGCGCTATGACTGATATGGTCAACTCGAGCTCTCCAGGTGCAGTCGTGCTGCCGGTTGCCCGCCCGCCGGCCAGTCCGTGGCAGATCACGGTGAAACGGCTGTTGCGGCACCGCTCCTTCAAGGCGGGCGCGGCGATCCTGAGCCTGATCATCGCGCTTGCGCTCCTTGCACCGTTCATCAGCAACGGCTCGCCGAACGCAATGTCGATCGCAAACCGCTTCACAGCCCCGTCGTTTGCGTATCCCTTTGGCACCGATAATTTCGGACGCGATATCTGGACAAGAGTTCTTTACGGCGCACGGATATCCTTGTGGATCGGCCTCTCGGTAGCCCTGCTTGCAGCAGCGGGAGGAGCGGTCGTGGGCTTGTGTGCGGCCTGGTTCAGAAGGCTCGACAGCCTGTTGATGCGAGTCATGGACGCACTTCTTGCATTCCCGGCAATTCTGCTCGCGATCGGTATCAGCGCCGCGCTGGGTCCTCAGCTTTCCTCGGTCATCATCGCGCTGACAGCTGCCTATATTCCACGCTGTGCGCGGATTGTGCGCGCATCCGCTCTGGTGATCAGGGAACTCGACTATGTTGACGCAGCCCGGGTCAGTGGCGCCGGGAGTCTGCGGATCATCTCCCGTCATATCCTGCCGAACTGCATGGCGCCGCTGCTCGTCACGCTGACTTTCATCTTCGCCTACGCAATCCTCGCGGAGGCGGCGTTGAGCTTCCTCGGTATCGGCACGCCGCCACCGCATCCGAGTTGGGGAAACATCGTGGCGCAAGGGCGCGACTACTCGGTCGAGGCCTGGTGGATCATGCTGTTTCCGGGGCTGGCGGTCAGCATCTCGGCTCTGGCCATCAATCTTCTCGGTGACGGTCTGCGCGATGTGCTTGACCCCAGGCTCAAGGTCGAAGGATGAGGCGCATGATGGAACCAATTCTCGACGTTCGCGATCTTGCCGTCGATTTTCGCAGTGACGACGGCTGGGTGCATGCTGTCGATGGGGTGAACTTCGCCCTGGCCGAAAACGAGGCGCTCGGAATTGTCGGCGAATCGGGGAGCGGCAAAAGCGTGACGGCGCTTTCGATCCTTCGTTTGCACGCGCGGCGCAATACGCGCCTGACGGGACAGATCCAGTTCGGCGGCCAGGATCTCCTTTCGCTCCCGGAAAACAAGCTTCGTCGCGTCCGCGGCAAGGATGTCGCAATGATCTTCCAGGATCCGATTCATTCTCTCAATCCCGTCCTGACGATTGCTGACCAGATCGGTGAGACACTGCGCATCCATCAGGGTCTCGATCGTACAGCAGCGCGCAAGCGCGCGATCGCTCTTCTCGATCTTGTCCGGATCCCGGACGCGGCGCGGCGGGTCGATGAATACCCGCATCGTCTTTCTGGAGGTCAACGGCAGCGCGTCATGATTGCGATCGCCATCGCATGCCAGCCGCGCCTTCTGATCGCTGACGAACCGACGACGGCGCTCGACGTCACCATCCAGACACAGATCATCGAACTTTTGCGCGAGCTACGTTCGGAGTTTGGAATGTCGGTCATTCTCATCTCGCACGATCTTGGTCTGGTGGCGGAGTTCGCGGATCGGGTGATCGTCATGTATGCGGGGCAAATCGTGGAGAAAGGGTCCGCCGCGACGCTGTTTCGACGACCGGTCCATCCATATACGGAGGGCCTTTTGTCGGCGATACCCGATATCGATGCTGACAGCGAGCGATTGGCGACGATTCCAGGTTCCATACCAGAACCCGGCCGGCGACCAACGGCGTGTCGTTTTGCACCGCGCTGTCGATATCACCAACTCCCTTGCAGTGAAACAGCCCCGGAAATCGCGCTTGTTGCGCAGGATCACGAAGCGCGGTGCCCGGTTCGCGCACGGCAACTGGAGGGCGCGAAATGAGCGTACGGATTGTTGAGGTGCAAAACCTGAGCTGTGAATTTGCCGCCGGGCGCGGGCGGGACGGTCGTCGGCAGAAACTGAAAGCTGTCGATAATGTTTCATTCGATGTAGGGCGAGAGGAAACCCTTGGCCTGGTGGGAGAATCCGGGTCAGGAAAATCAACTATTGGCCGGCTTCTTGTGGGGCTCCTCAAAGCCAGTTCGGGCGAGATCCGTCTCTTCGGGCAGTCCGCGACAGGGCCTGGCGATGCGAAGGCGTTGGCCAGGGTCCGAAAGCGCATTCAGTTCATTTTCCAGGATCCGCATGCAGCCCTCAACCCGCGAATGCGTATCGGCGACGCGATTGCCGAACCGCTTGATATCGCGGGCGGCTGGTCGAAACGCGACCGCGCTGACCGCATCGGCGAATTGCTGGAAATGGTAGGGTTGTCGCACAGCTTCGCGATGCGCTTTCCGCATGAGTTCTCAGGCGGTCAGCGGCAGCGCATCGTCATCGCGCGCGCGCTTGCGCTCAATCCGGAATTCGTCGTCTGCGACGAACCCGTCGCGTCGCTCGACGTCTCGATGCAGGCTCAAATCGTCAATCTTCTCAAAGACCTTCAGGAACGCCTTGGGCTCAGTTACCTGTTCATTGCACATGATCTCGCCGTGGTGCGTTCCGTGTCGCACCGCGTGGCTGTGCTTTATGCCGGCCGGATCGTGGAGATCTCCGAGAGGCGTAGCCTGTATCAGGATCCCAGGCATCCGTATACGCAGGCGCTGCTCGATGCCGTCCCGCGACCGCAAGTCGGACGTCGCCCGCCGCCGATCAAGGGCGAGATCATCAGTCTCATCGATCGTCCTGAGGGCTGCAGCCTGTGCCCACGCTGCCCCTCTGCAATGGAGATTTGTCGTCGCGTCGATCCTGCGCTGCGAGAGATCGCGCCGGGTAAGCATGTGGCCTGTCATCTCTATTCCTGATCCGATTTCTGCAGAAGGCGCTCCTCCAATGTCCCAATCCGATCTCCTGTTCCTCCCGGCGACCGAGGCCGCGGCGCGAATCCGACGGCGCGAACTGTCTCCAGTCGAATACCTTGACGCCATTCTCGCCCATTCTCATCGGCAGCAATCCCGGATCAACGCCTTCGCGACCATTTGCGACGAGCGGGCGCGCGCGCAGGCGCGGCAGGCCGAGGAGGCGGTGATCGCGGGCGCTCGGCTGGGGCCGCTCCATGGCGTACCCGTGCACGTCAAGGACCTGTTCCCGACGAATGGGGTGCGCACATCCTATGGATCCGCCATTTATGCGGACAATGTGCCGGATAGGGACGACGTGCTAGTGACGCGTCTCCAGGATGCAGGCGCCATTGTCTTCGCGAAAAGTCATACCCCGGAGTTCGGGCACAAGGGTACGACTGATGGTCCAGCATTCGGGATCACGCGCAATCCGTGGAACCTCGATCGAAACGCGGGTGGTTCCAGCGGCGGCGCGGCCGCAGCTGTCGCTGCCGGTTGCGGCCCGCTCGGTCTCGGTACGGATGGCGCCGGATCAATCCGCATACCAGCCGCCTATTGCGGCGTTGTGGGCCATAAGCCGACCTCCGGGGTTATCCCGTTCGAGACCGCGATCGACGCATTCTTTTCGTATGCGGCGGCGGGCCCTCTGTCGCGGACAGTTGCGGATTCGGTTTTGATGCATGACGTCCTGATCGGCCCGCACGCAGCGGACCCATTGTCGCTCGCGGCCCCGGATTTCTCGAGGCTGTCGCCGCGTTTAGTGGGGAACGACCTGAACGGCTTGCGTGTCGGCTGGATACCGCGCATGGCGAATCGGCTGGTCGCACGCGACGTCGAGGATAATGCGCGCGCCGTGCTCGACCTTCTCTCGGTGCGTGGAGCCGAAGTGGAAGAAGTGACTGAGGCCATAGACTGGATGGAAATCGCCGGTCGCGTGATGTATCAGGGCAATATCAGCGTTGCGTTCGGGAAATACGTCAAGGAGTGGGGTGCAAAAATGGACCCTGTCTTGCTGGCTTTCATTGAGCGGGGAAGCAAATATACATTGTCTGATTATCGTTCTGCGCAATATACGAGGACGGTTCTTTTTCGCACTATACAGAAACTCTTTGAGCGCTACGATGTCCTAGTCTCACCGACGCTAACGCGTACCGCGCTTGCCGTCGATTTCGACGTCGCAAACGACGAGGTGATGGTTGATGGCGAACCGAATGGCATCACCCGCCAGGGCATGTCTCCCTACGCTTATCCCTTCAACCTGACAGGTCATCCGTCTTTGGCTCTCCCGTCCGGCTTCGCAACGGATGGACTTCCCACCTCCGTCCAGCTCACCGGACCCTGGTATTCCGATCTCGACATGTTCCGGCTTGGCGCGATCATTGAAGCTGATCGTCCATGGGCGCAAGACCGTCCCCCGGAAGCGTGAGGTGCAAAAATGGCCAAACACCGCGACCACGCTCGTCCCGAATTCACGGACGCCAACCGGCGAGCCCGCAAAGTGTCCGTCATGCATCCGGACGACGCCTGGCATCTGGGGCATTGGTACGAGGCGCCGCGGGAAGATCCCGCTTCACCGGAAATCTACGTCTACACGGACGAGCTTTCCTTCTCCCCAGGACAGGATGTTGCTTTTCGCGCCTCGTGCACCGGAGTAACCTGGACACTTCAGATCTGGCGCGATGGTCTTCGGCCCGAGCTTGTCCATGAGGCCTTTGATCTTCCAGGAGCGTTCCATCCCATGCCGCCATGCGCCTACCGGGATGGCTGCGACTGGCCGGTGGCGCATGTCTGGCGGGCACCTGACGATGCGGCGTCCGGATTCTACCGTGTGGCCGCCTGGACTCAACGCGCGGACGGGTCTCGGTTTCTACAGCATCATTTCTTCGTCATCCGTCCGGACCCGGCCATGCCGCGCTCCGGACGCTTTCTGCTGATCCTGACCACCTCGACCTGGATCGCTTATAACGACTGGGGCGGATCGAATGCCTACGACGGCGTCGATGGTCCCAACGGGAATGCGTTCTCGCCTGTCCTCAGCACCTGCCGGCCTTGGACCCGAGGACTCGTCTGGCTGCCGCCGGGTGCGCCGCGCCTTTGCGATACCACGACCCGCGGCCCCTGGGACGCCCCGCGCTATCCCACCAAGGAATTCGCCTTCAGCAACGGCTTCGCGCAATACTACGCCTCTGCCGGTTGGGCCCAGTTCGAACGGCATTTCGTCGTCTGGGCCGAAGCCGAGGGTTACGCCTTCGACATGATCACCCAGCATGATCTGCATTTTCGGCCTGAGATCATTGAGGGCTATTCGTGTCTCGTCGTCGTCGGCCATGACGAGTACTGGACTCGCGAGATGCGGAAGACTATCGATCGGTTCGTTGAGGATGGAGGCGGCTGCGCCCGCTTCGCCGGGAATTTCTACTGGCAGATCAGGTTCGAGGATGAAGGTCGACGACAGGTCGCATACAAGAGCCGCGCGCGAGACGAGGATCCTGCGCCGGCGCATCTGCGGACAGGCCCCTGGGAGGATCCGGAAATCGGCTGGCCGGGGGCCGCGACCTTCGGAGTGAACGGTATGCGTGGTGTATATGCCTCTTGGGGCGGGTTTGCGCCACGTGGAGTCCGCGGTTTCACCGTCTACCGTCCCGGACATTGGTGTTTCGAAGGCCTCGACATGCATTACGGAGATCTGCTCGGACATGACGCCGGGATATTCGCCTATGAGGTGGATGGTCTCGAACATACATTCCGGTATGGCCTTCCCTACCCGACCCACGAGGACGGCGCTCCGCATGATCTGGAGATCATCGGGCTGTCTCCGGCCGTTTTTGCCGAGGAGATGCATGTCGGTGAAGGGCATCGTTACTATCTGAAGGATGGCGGGATCGCTTCCAAAGCGCGTCTGCTTTCCGGAGAAGCGACTCCGGAAGCCATTGATCGTCATCAATATGGCTGCGGCGTGATCGTGTCGTTCCCAAAGGGCAAGGGCGAGGTCTTTTGCGCGGGAGCCAGCGAATGGGTGTCCGGGTTGGCGAAGCAGGACTTTTACGTTCAGGGCGTGACGCGAAATGTCCTCGATCGGTTTCTCAGATTGCAAGACGAGGGCAGCGATGGTCACGTTGAGTCTGGTCTTCGCAGCTGATCGTTTCGCTTGATATCCGCCTTCGACGCGTCGATCACCATTGCTTAGCAAGGTGGGTTCTCGCGTCACGAGCGATCAAGGGAAGAAGTATGGCCTCGTCAGATCACGTATAAAATTCCTGCGATAGGTGCGGGGCGCGGTGAGGAAGCGGGACTTGAAGGCGCGCGTGAAGGCTGTGGGCGATGCGAATCCTGTGGCCATGGCGATTTCCGTGACTGACAGTCCCGAATACATGAGCAGGTGGCGCGAAGCGTCAAGACGGATTGCGAGGTAGCGGCTAGACAAGGTTTTTCCCAGATCGCGCCGCGACAGGCTTTGCAGTTGCCTTATCGAGATCCCGATCATCTCAGCCAATTCGGGAATGCTAAGGGGCGCTTCGATGTTCTCTTCCATGAGCCTGTTGACAGCGCGAAGATGCGGGTTGGCTATGAAAGTCTGGCCGCCTAACGGGCTCCCTTGGAGCGTAGTATCCGGCCGAGCACCGGCGCTGATCAGATCCGCGGCCACGAAGCGCGCCACCATCGAGCCGTGATCCCGCTCAACCAGCGCAAGAAACAGATCATGGCAGGCAAGGTGGCCGCCACATGTCAGTCGCGTACCGTCGATGACATAGATTTCCTCTCCGAATTCGACACGCGGAAATTGTCCGGCGATAGAAGGCCGCACTTCCCAATGCGTCGTGGCTCGGCGCCCGTCGAGAAGGCCTGCTTCGGCCATAAACACGGCGCCGTAATCGATGCCGCAAAGATCGACTCCCCGTCGCGCGTGCAGGCGAAGCCAGCGCTGAAGACTTCGCTTGTATTCCTCAGGCTGGTCGTATGAGGAGGCCGTCACGGCGAGATCGAGAGGAATGGCCTCATCAAACGTTGCGTCCGGAACGATGCAGATTCCGATCCCGCTCCGCACCGGCGCGCGCGTCGGCGCTAGAAAAATGAACTCATAGGCCGGGCGCTGCAGGAATCGATTGACCGACCTGAATGGTTCGCAGGCGAGCAGCACGGAGGACAGAGACATCGCAGGCGATACAGCCACGCCTACGCGTCTTTGCTTCAACTCGGCCGGAACCGCCTGTTCATGCCGAGATGCATCAATCCGGGGCATTGAATTTCCCGTTTCTCTTTGGCCGCCGCTGCGTTTCGTGTCGAAAACACTGCGCTTTATGGCAAGCATGTCAAGTCATGGCGGCTCTACACTCCGTGGTTGGAAGTGACTTCCTGACAGGTAATTCTGCAGGTCGGCAGCGGAGGATCAGGGCGGCGTTGAATCAGATTCGCTATGTGGTTGGGCGCGTCTCGCGCGCAAAGTGAAAACGAAAAGCCCCAGGCCTGGCATGTCAACGATCGGGCGATATCGCAACAGAGGAGAACGAGGATGTCATTCATTGGTTTTTTCAAGGGGGCAAGATGCGCCACCCCGCCGGTACTGGCGTTCGGCGCCGCAATGATGATGCTTTCGCACGCTACGCTACCCGTACAGGCGCAGGCGCAGGAAGAGACGATCGTCATCGCGCGCGACATGGATCTGGATACGCTGGATCCGCATCGAGCGTTCTGCGACACCTGCCAGATCTACCTCAGTGCGGTTTATGAGCGGCTGGTGGATCTTGCGGCGGACAATCGCAGCATCGTCCCTCTGCTGGCTCGCGAATGGTCGATAAATGATGACCAGACGGAATTCACGTTCAATCTTGATCCGGACGCTCGGTTCGCTGACGGCGAAACCGTGACCTCAACAGACGTCAAATGGAGTCTCGAGCGACTGAAGAACCTGCAGGGCAATCCCTCCTTCCTGATGAACGGCGTCACAGATATCGACGATTCCGATCCGGGCGTGGTTGTGATTCGCACCGAGGCGCCGAATTCCGAATTGCTCGGCATCCTTGCGGCGCCTTATGCAGCGATTGTGCAAAGCGAGCTCGCGATTGCGAACGGCGCGGTGTCAGGTCCCGGCGCGGAATCCGACGACCAGGCTGAGGGATGGTTTCTCTCCAATTCCGCCGGTAGCGGAGCGTTCGTTCTGTCAAGCTATGCGCCGGACGATGAGTTGAGGCTTGTCCGTAATGACGAATATTGGCGTGAGGCTGGAGCCATCCGCCAGGTCGTCATCCGCCAGGTGAAGGATGCCGTGACGCAGGCGCAGATGCTTGAGAGCGGCGCGGTGGATATCGCGATGCAGGTTGACGCCGATATCGCGGCGACGGTTCGTGCCCCGAACGTCATCGTGGAAACCGTGCCTTCATTCAACTTCGTCTACATCGCCTTCGGCGCCGGAGCCGACGGGATGCCGATCGAAATGTCGCGCACCGTCCGCGAGGCGCTGGCGTTGGCGATCGACTACGATGGCGCGATCGAATTCGTTGTCGGCGGCGCCGGGGCGAAGCAAGCCGCTCCGATCCCTAACGGCTTCCCTGGAACCCAGAACCTACCATTGCCCGAACGCGATATTGGTCGTGCACTGGCGCTTCTCGCGGAGGAGGGGCATGAGAACGGGTTCACCCTTGAAGCGGTGTATCCGTCTGTCAATGTCTACGGCGTGGATCTCAGCCTGCTCATGCAGAAGGTTCAGCAGGATCTTGCAGATGTAGGCGTCCAGTTAGAACTGCAGCCGGTTACGTTCGCCGTCTGGCGTGAGCGGATCATGGCGAGCGGTATTCCCGTCACCGCTGTCTACTATGCGCCGGACTATTTCGGATCCGGCCAGTATGCGCAGTTCTTCGGCATGCAGGAAGGCTCGCCATGGCATGGGCGCGCGCATGCTGCGAAGGCCGAGAGGGTGACCAATCCGCGTATGGCTGAATTGCTGGAGGCGGCGCTCGCGGCGCCCTCCGATCAGATCGAAGCCGCCTTCCAGGCAGTGGCTGAGGAAATGATCGAGGACCGGATCATCATCCCGATCCTCAGTCCCAACCTGATCCTCGCCTATCGTGACAACTTGCAGGGCATGCGCTACAGCGCCTGCTGCAATCTCCCTCTCGGCGAACTGTCCCTCGACTGACCTCGTTGACGGGCGGCGAATCTCACGGTGCGCCGCCCATCCTTGCAGTGCTTTTCTCGACTTTTGTGGCGACATTCTTTGAGGCGCGGGAGCGGAAATGACGGGATTTATGGTGCGACGGCTGATCGCGATGCCGCTTCTGCTCCTTGGCGTCGCCACCCTGGCGTTCTTTCTCACGCACGTTACCAAGGCGGATCCGCTCTCGGCCGTCGTGAGCGAGCGTCAGATGAACAACCCGGCGGTCGTCGCCGCCGCCAAGGCGCGATGGGGACTGGATCGCCCGCTTCCGGAGCAATACGTCGTCTATATCTCGAATCTGGCCCAGGGAGAGCTGGGCACGAGCTTTCGTACGCGCCGACCGGTCAGCGACGACATTTTTGCGCGCCTCCCGGCGACGCTGGAACTCGTCCTCTTCGCGATGGTCTTCGGGGTCTTTGGTGGTGTCTGGCTGGGGATCGCCGCAGCGCACTGGCGGGATTCGGTCATCGATCACACGGCCCGCCTATTCGCCCTAATCGGCTCGTCCATGCCCGTGTTCTGGACTGGGCTGATTTTGCTCTACGTGTTTTCCGTCGCGCTTGGGTGGCTTCCAGGGCCGGGTCGAATAGATCCAAGAATCGCCTCTCCCGCCGCCGTAACAGGCTTCTACACGGTCGATTCCTTGATCGCAGGCGATCTCGAGCGATTGCAAGTTTCAATTGCTCATCTGTTGCTGCCGGCTTTCGTTTTGGGATGGGCGGTCATGGGCATTATCTCGCGACTGGTGCGCGGGTCAATGCTGGATGTCCTCGAGCAGGACTACATCCGCACTGCGCGCGCCAAAGGCGCCGGCGAGCCGCGCGTCCTCGTGCGGCACGCACTGCGAAACGCCCTAATCCCGACCTTGACCATCATCGGGCATTCCTTCGCCTATCTGATCACCGGGGCAGTGTTGACGGAGACCATATTCTCCTGGCCAGGCATCGGATCCTATGCGGTCGATAGCGCGCGATCCCTCGACCACCCGGCAATCATCGGAGTCACTTTGATCGGAGCGACGGCCTTCCTCCTTGCGAATCTTGTGACCGACATTCTTTATGCGGTGTTTAATCCGCGAATCCAGCTCGGCCGTGGCGATGCTTAGGATGCGTCTTCAATCCTTCGTCAGACCCGGTTGGCTGACGCTTCCAGTCCTTGCCGGTATGGCGGTGATCGGTTTCTGGGTCATCACCGCAGTGAGCGTCGAGCTTTGGGGCTTGCCGGATCCCCTGCGCACGGTCGCACGCCGGCTGCAGCCGCCATCCGCCGCTCACTGGCTGGGCACTGACGCGCTCGGGCGCGATGTGCTGAGCCGAACTCTTTATGGCGCGCGGTACTCGCTTGTCATCGCGTTGATCGTAGTCAGCGCGGCTGTCGCGTTCGGCGCTTTGCTGGGCGCGCTTGCGGGGTTCTTCGACGGTATCGTGGATACTGTCATCATGCGCCTGGTCGATGTGACCCTAGCCTTTCCGCCGGTACTCCTCGCCATGGCGGTTGCCGCGACCCTGGGGCCAGGTCTCGAGAACGCCGTCGTCGCCTTGATCGCCGTCTGGTGGCCAATCTATGCCCGAATGATGCGCGCCCAGGTGCTCGAGGTGAAGACCCGCGAGCATGTGGAAGCGGCTATCGCCGGCGGCGCCACCAGAATTCGCCTGCTATGGAAACACATCCTGTCTCTCTGCTGGACCCCGATCATGATCAACGCGACAATGGATATCGGGCAGGTGATCCTGCTTGCCGCTGCTCTGAGCTTCATCGGACTGGGAGCAACCCCACCGACTCCGGAATGGGGCGCGATGATTTCCGACGGTGCGACGCAATTCTATTCTTGGTGGATAGCCTTTGGCCCTGGCATGGCCATTCTCACGATCGTGCTCGGCTTCAACTTTATCGGCGACGGGCTGCGCGATCTATTTGATACGCGCAAAATCCGATGACATTCGCCCAGAGTCCAGCGAACGCAGCTTCGGCGCTTGAAATCCGAAAACTGTCCGTGACATTCCCGGGCGGCCTGAAGGCCGTCCGCGAAGTAGACCTGACATTGTCCGAGGGAGAGATCCTCGGTGTTGTGGGCGAATCAGGTTCCGGCAAATCCATGACCCTGCTCGCAGCGATCGGTCTTGCCCCGCGCAACGCGATCGTGACGGGTTCGGCCCGCCTGAATGGGGAGGAGCTAATCGGAGCGCGCCCCGAGCGCCTGCAAGCACTACGCGGCAATCGGATCGCGATGATTTTCCAGGATCCACTCAGTGCACTCAATCCCGTATTGACGGTCGGCGAGCAGATTGCGGAAGCGATACGTCTGCATCGCCCGAAGCTGAATACGCGCGCTGTCGGCGAACGCGTCGCGGAGCTCCTTGATATCGTCGCGGTTCCCGAGCCGCGCCGGAGAGCGCGACAGTATCCTCATGAGTTCTCGGGCGGCATGCGTCAAAGAGCGATGATCGCAATGGCGATCGCCAATGATCCAGCGATTCTCATCGCGGACGAGCCAACGACAGCGCTCGATGTAACGGTTCAGGCGCAGGTGATCGCGGTACTGGATCGACTGCGACGCGAACTTGGGATCGGCGTCGCTCTCGTCACGCATGATCTCGGCGTCGTCGCCGGGACAGCCAACCGTGTGGCGGTCATGTATGGGGGCGGGGTGGTCGAGGAGGCGTCGACGGATGACCTTTTCGCGCGGCCGTTGCATCCCTACACCCATGGTCTGATAGCGTCTCTGCCACGGGTCACGGATTCAGGCGGGCGGCTGAGCGGGATTCCCGGGGCTCCGCCGATGCTGTCGAACCAGCGTCATGGCTGCGTCTTCGCACCGCGATGCCACATGGCGCAGGCGCGCTGCTTTGAAGAGGAGCCGCCTCTGCGAGCGGTGGCGCATGGGCGCAGCGCGTGTCATTTCGCGGAAGTCGCTCACGCGCCGGAGCCTGAAGAGGCCGCGCCTCGGGCCGAGCAATCCGTACAAACCTCCACACCGGTGCTCAGCGTGCGCGAGCTGACCAAGGAGTTTCGAGTTGCAACCGGATTGCTGGACAAGATCCTTCCCGGCCGCGCCTCCGGCCGATTGAGGGCGGTCGCAGGGCTCTCCTTCGACATTGCTCCCGGCGAAACGCTCGGGCTTGTGGGCGAATCGGGTTGTGGAAAATCCACGCTTGGGCGTTGCGTCCTGAATCTGGTTCGACCCAGCGGCGGCTCGGTCCGGTTTCGTGGTCAGGAACTTGTCGGTTTGTCGCGTAACGCCATGCGACCGCTACGCCGCCATCTGCAGATGGTATTCCAGGACCCTTTCGCCTCCCTTCATCCCAGGATGACCGTCAAGGAGATCATCGCCGAGCCACTCCGGCTTCTCGATATTGGGCTCGAGCGATCTGGCCCGAAGGTCGCGGAACTGCTCGATCTTGTGCATCTCGACCCGGTCTTTGGCAAGCGCTATCCGCACGAGCTCTCCGGCGGTCAGCGCCAGCGGGTGGGTATAGCCAGGGCACTGGCGTCTGAACCGGAATTGCTTGTACTCGACGAGCCGGTCTCGGCCCTTGATGTCTCGATTCAGGCCGGCGTCCTGAACCTGCTTGCCGAACTTCAGGACCGTCTCGGCATCGCCTACCTGTTCATCGCGCACGATCTTGCTGTCGTGCGTCATGTGTCCCACCGGGTGGCGGTCATGTATCTGGGACGAATTGTCGAGATTGCGCCAGCGCGGCAGCTCTATGGCGCTCCCATGCACCCCTACACCCAGGCTTTGCTGTCAGCTGCGCCCCTTCCGGATCCAGTGGCCGAGCGAAATCGCCGAGCACGGACGCTTGAGGGCGAAATACCATCGCCGATGTTCCCGCCCTCAGGGTGCCCGTTCCGAACGCGATGCTGGAAGGCCCAGCCAGTTTGCTCGGCTTCTGATCCACCTCTCGTTGAGAGTGACGGACACACGGTCGCCTGCCATTTTCCGGATGTGGAAGCGCCGCTTCCTGCGGAAGAGCGTCCAAGCCGGATTTCTCAAGCCTAGCAATGGTGTCTAGCTGATCGACCTTCTTTGCTAAGGGGTAGAACAATTCGGCGCCGGCAATCTTGCCGACAGGATGCGAAAGCATTTGACTGCCATGCCTACTCTGCCACTCTATGCCCCTCTCAAATGAGGCGGATATGACGCGCTTTAGTTTCTCCTACGACGAATCGCCACTCAATAATTCACTCGGTTTTCGAGAGGGTGCACAAGGAACCCATACGAGTCGCACGATGATGTCCACGGAGCTTGCGCGGCTGCTGGAAGCAGGTGCTGACGCCTCGTCCGCGCAACGGCTCATCGTTGAAGAGAATATCCTTGGAAAAGCAACCATGGCCGGACGACGCCTGGCCCTCCAGAGACTCCGTGAGCTGTATGCCCTTGATCGTACCGTTCCGGTCTATCAGGTCCTTGCTGATCTCTGGAAACGAGAGCCTCAATCGCTGCCGCAACTTGCACTCCTGGCTGCTCTTGCCCGTGATCCACTTCTGCGGGTGACTGCTAAGCCGATTCTGGTTCTGCCTCCGGGGCGTGAGTTGGTGCGTGATGAAATTCGGCATGCGATTTCGACTTCGGTCGGCGCGCGTCTCAATCCGGCCACTCTGGACAAGGTCGTCCGCAACACTGCCAGCAGCTGGACGCAATCCGGACATCTTGTCGGCCGTACATTCAAGAAACGGCGGCGAATCGAGGCGAAACCCGCAGCACTCGCCTTTGCGATCTGGCTCGCCCAGGCATCCGGCTTCACTGGTAATGACGTTCTTTCGAACGGATGGGTTACGACGCTCGACCTTGATCAGGAGCGTCTCGAAATCCTGCTGGAACGCGTTCGCGCTGCAGGTCTCGTGGAGATCCGTCAGCTCGGCCCACATGTGGAGATCAACTCCTCGCGCCTCCTGACTAGGGCGGCGGCATGATCTCGAAGATCGACCGTCTCGCCCGGGTCTTCGGGCAGCATGTTGCGATCGGCTGGCCGGCGAGCTCGTCCGGAGCCCAGCGGGTGATCATGATCGTCTACGATCCCGCCGATGAGCGGCTGCTGCGGCGCAAACTCGATGTTTTCGCTCACGAAGCCGCCGCCGCCGGCAAGAGCTGGAAGCCGCTCGACCTCACCTCTGTCTTCGCGGAGTGGATCGCAGCTCATCGCTACCGCGAGGTCTACTTCGAGGAGCCGGACGAACTGCACGCAATCGGCGAGGAGCGCATCGCTGCTGCGGCTGCGGAAATCATTGAAGCCGCACTTCGAGACGACACACACGGGCCGGACGCCATACTCGGTGTCATGGGCGTTGGCTCACTCTACGGATTTGCAAGCGTTGCCGACGTGCTTTCGCGCGTTGAACACGCAATTCAAGGCAGACTCGCCGTCTTCTTTCCTGGCCGCGTGCAGGATGGCCGGTATCGCCTGCTCGACGCCCGCGAGAGCTGGGACTATCACGCTGTATCGATTACCCTCGACGCCGCTGGAGACGCTTGATGAAGATTATTGCCGATGTCCTCGATCGTGATCCGCGGGAGAACCGGCTCATCAATAACGGGCAGGCCCGCATCGGCTCTGACGAGGTCGAAACGCGCGGCGAGCTGACGAGTTTCGTCTGCGAGGGGCGCTACGCGGATGGGATAGTCCGGATCTTGGAGAGTTTCACCCGCGATGTTGAAAAGTCGAGCCAGCAGGCGGCTTGGGTCAGCGGGTTTTACGGGTCCGGGAAGTCGCACCTGCTCAAGATGTTGACCTGTCTTTGGGAGAACCGCGCGTTTTCTGACGGCATGACGCCCTCGCAACTCGTTCCCGATTTGCCCGATGATGTGCGCGCGGCACTCAAGGAGCTCGAACGCGAAAGCACCCGCGCCGGTGGCACCTTCGCGGCTGCCGGCTCCATGCTCTCCGGCCAGGCCGAGCGACCGCGCTATTCCGTGCTCGCGATCATCCTGAAGGCCGCCGGGCTCCCCGGAGATTTCGGGCAGGCGCGCTTCGTGCTGTTTCTCAAGGAGCGCGCTATCGAGAAGGAGGTCCGCGCAGCGATCGAGGCAAAGGGTGGGACGCTGGAACAGGAGGTCGAGGACCTTTTCGTCAGCCCGCTGATCGCCGACGCACTCTTGAAGCTCGACAATACACTGGGCTCGACCACGAAGGATGTCCGCGATGCCATCCGGGCTCAGTTTCGCTCGCCCGGTTACGACATCACGAAGGATCAGTTCACCGACATGGTGCGCCGTGTGCTGCGCCTGCAAAGCCGGAACGACAAGCTCCCGCTCACGCTGATCGTTCTCGATGAAGTCCAGATCTATGTCGATAGCAGCCAGGATCGGGCCGGCGCGATGGCGGAGATTGCGGAGACGTTTGCCAAGGAGTTCGACAGCCGCGTCATGCTCGTCGGCGCCGGGCAGAGTGCGCTCACGGGCATGCCTCAGCTCATCCGGCTGCTCGACCGTTTCACGATCCGAATCCAGCTCGACGACACGGATGTCGAGACCGTCACGCGCAAGGTGCTCCTGCGCAAGAAGGCCGCCGAGCGCGATACGGTTGCGCAGGTCCTCGATATGCATGCCGCCGCGATCTCGCGCCAGCTCCAATCGACCCGTGTCGCGGAGCGCCCGGAGGATCGCGCGATCCGGGTCGACGATTATCCGCTCCTGCCAGTGCGGCGCCGCTTCTGGGAAGTGTGTTTCCGCGCCCTCGATCGCCAGGGAACGCAGGCGCAGCTGCGTTCGCAATTGCGCATCCTGCACGACGCGCTCGGTGACATCGCAACCCGCCCGCTCGGATCAGCAGTTGCCGGCGATGTGCTCTATGACGCGCTGAAGGCAGCCCTCGTCCAATCGGGCGATCTGCCACGCGATGCCTATGAGCGTATCGAAGCATTGCCGGCCTCATATCCCGGTGACGGTGCCCTGCCGAAGCGTATCGCGGCGCTGGCGTTCCTGATCTCGCGGCTTCCGCGTGAGTCGGGCGCGGATATCGGCGTGCGGGCAACGCCCGAGCACCTGGCCGATCTGCTGGTGGAAGATATGTCGACCGATCAGGGTGCGTTTCGCGCGCAGCTGCGCGATCTCATCGCCCGCATGACGGATCAGGGCGATCTCGTCGCGATCGGCGACGAAGTGCGCATCCAGACGGCGGAGGGGCGCGCCTGGGAAGAGGATTTTCGCAAGTATCGCGGCACCTATATCAATGATTTCGCCGCGATCGGCGACAAGCGCGACGCACTGATCGCGGACGCCCGCGATGCCATATTGCGCCATATCTCCGGCATCCACGGCGATTCCAGGGTTCCCCGCAAGCTCGTCCCGCATCTCGGCGACAAGCCCCCCGTGCCCGATGACCGCAATGTCCCGCTCTGGGTCCGCAGCGGCTGGCAGGTGAACGAGAAAGAGGCCCGCGATTCAGCCCGTGCCCTCGGCTCCGATGACGGCATCGTTCACCTCTATATCCCGAAGCCTCCCGGAACCGAGCTGCGTGACGCGCTCGCCGAGATGCTCGCGGCGCAGGCAACGCTGCAACAGCGGGGCTCCGGTCACGGATCGAGCGGCGAGGAGGCGCGTCGCGGGATGCTGACGCGGGAAGCGAATGCCGCGCAGCGTGCGCGCGATCGCATCAATGCACTGGTGAGCGAGGCCATCGTCTATGTTGGCGGCGGCGCGGAGATGAAGGAGGCGAGCCTCGGGGCGCGCCTCGAAGCCGCCAACGAAATCGCGCGCAAACGCTTCTTCCCGCGCTTCAAGGAGGCGGATTTTTCGAACTGGGACCGTGTCCGTCGCACGGCCCGCGAAGGCGGCGAGCAGCCCTTCTCGGCGATCGGCCATTCCGGCGATGCCGACCAGCATCCGGTCGGGCGCGCCATTCTGGGTGAGATCGGCGCGGGCCGCACTGGCGCGGAACTGCGTCGCACTTTCGAGCGCGCACCCTATGGCTGGCCGCAGGACGCCATCGACGCGACGCTGGTGGCCTTGTTGCGCCTCGGCAAGCTGAGAGCGACGCTCAACGGTGAGCCGACATCGCCGCAGAATCTGGACGCACCGAGCGTCGGGCGAGCGACATTCCAGGTCGAACACGTGGATATCGGACCGCGCGACAAGATCAGGCTGCGTGGTTTCCTGCAAAAGCTCGTCCCCGTGCAGAACCAGGACGATCTCGCCGCTCCGGCAAAGGATTTCATGAAGGCGCTGCGGGCGCTGGGCGAGAAGGCGGGTGGTGAAGCTCCGCTCCCGGCTGCGCCGCGGCTGACTTTGGAAGACGAAGCACAGGCGCTTTCCGGCAATGCACTGCTCAAGCTTCTGCTCGACCGGCGCGAGGAGATCGAAGGGGCGATCGAATCCTGGAAGGCGCGCGAGGAACTCAAGCAGAAACGGCTCGTGCGCTGGGCGATAGCCGAGCGGCTGGCGCGTCATGCAGAGGGCATCCCGGAGGCCGCGACGGCGCTGATCGAGATACGCGGTGTCAAGGAGGGCCGCCAGCTGCTGGAGGCGCAGGATCCGCTTTCCGCACCGATCGCAAAGCTGCGCGAAATCCTCGTACAGAAGCTGACAGTGGCGCACCGCACACTGTCCGAGCGGATGCGCGAGGCCTTCACGGAGCTCGGCAAGCTGGATGCTTATGCCGCGCTCGATTCCGGCGCCAAGGAGAATCTCAACCGCGATGTCGGCCTCGTCATCCCCAGCGCACCGAATGTCGAGGACGACGCGGCTCTGGCCGATGCCATGGATGCGCGTCCTTTCCACGCCTGGTACGACGCGCTCGATGCGGTGCGCGAACGCCAGGCCCGGGCAGCAGAGAAGGCGGCGCGCATGGCCGAGCCGACAGTGCAGACGGTGACGCTGGAGCGCGCCACTTTGCGCAGCGAGGAGGATGTCCGGGCCTGGTCGCAGCGCCAGGAAGAAAAATTGCTTGCCGCCATCGCGCGCGGACCTGCGCTCGTCGGGTGAATCATGCTGGACTGGCCCGCAAAAACACGCGCGCTCATCTCCCCTCTCCACGAGGGAGAGGGGAGCCGCCTCCATGAAGCGCAAGCCTGCATCTCCCCTCTCCCCGGTGGAGAGGGGCCGGGGGTGAGGGGCGGTGAAGGACAATCTCCGCCCTCGATGGCAGCGCTGTCCTCAACTGATGCGACCCTTTCTGCACCCCCCTCACCCCCAACCCCTCTCCACGAGGGAGAGGGGAGCCGCCTGCATGAAGGGCGCGCCCGCATCTCCCCTCTCCACGAGGGAGAGGGGAGTAGCGGCGTGTGGCGGCCTGCCGCCGGCACATTCCCCGGCTGGCCGCAGGCGGCGCGGGAGATCACCATGCTGGATCCCTGCATGGGGTCGGGGCATTTCCTCGTCTTTGCGCTCGATATCCTCGTGGCCCTGCGCAAGGCCGAGGAGGGGCTTGATGAGGAGGCGGCTGTCATGGCCGTGCTGGCCGACAACCTGCACGGCCTCGAGATCGACCCGCGCTGCACCCAGATCGCCGCCTTCGCGCTGGCGCTGACGGCGTGGAAACGCATCGGTCGCGTGCGTCCGCTGCCGGCGCTGAACCTCGCCTGCTCGGGACTCGCCATCGGCATGGGCCGGGCCGAATTCATCAAGCTCGCCGAAATGATCACGGAGGCCGAGGGCTTTGCCGGGGGCGATGCCGATCTGATGGGGCGCGCGCGCAATCCGATGGAAGAGCAGGCGCTTGCCCGCCGGCGTGGCGGTCTGGAGCGGCTCTACGACCTCTTCGCCCAGGCCCCGGTGCTGGGCTCCCTGATCGACCCCCGCCGGGCGCTCGGCGATTACGGCGACATCCTCGCCGAAGGTTTCGACGGCCTCGCCGAGGTGATCGGCAAGGTGCTCGACAAAGCCGGCGGCGATCCGGATACCCGCGAGGCGGCAGTGACGGCGCAGGGGCTGGCCAAGGCGGCGGAGCTGCTGGGGCGACGGTTTACGCTGGTGGCGACGAATGTGCCGTATCTTGTTCGCGGGCGACAGTCCGTCAAATTGAGGGAATTTCTCGATACCTATCATCGAGAGGCACGCAACGATCTTGCCACGGCCATACTGGGGCGCTTCAGCAGTGCTCTGAAAGCCTCCGCCACGGTTGCTGTTGTTAAGCCAAGTTCATGGCTGTTTCTCGGCGCCTTTAGGAAGTTCCGATCAACTGCTGTAAAGCGGATGCGTCTCAATTTTGTTGCTAGGCTCGGCCCCGGCGCTTTCGAAACCATCGGTGGGGCTGTGGTAAATGTCGCGCTCGTTTCGCTAAGCTCAAGACTGGCTGAACAGAATGACGCTTTCCTCTCCGTCGATGCGTCCGATCAAGGACAGATCGTTGAAAAAGAGTTCTCATTGATGTCCGGTGAGATGGCATTCCCCATTCAGTCGGCGATCGCCTCAAACTCTGATGCAATTATCACCCATGAAACATCCGCAAATCGAGGGCCTCTTTTATCTGCTTTTGCAGAAGTTCTGCAGGGCGTCGGCTCAACCGATATGTCTAGATACACCTTCTATTTCTGGGATTTGAGCGAGGTTTCTTCTAGCTGGCAGCCACAACAGTTTAGGCCGGATGTGCAGGGCGGCTGGTCGGGCTGCTACAGCATTTTGCGTTGGGAGAATGGAAAGGGACCGCTCGCCGAAATTCAGACCGCTCACAAAGGTCTCCGCGCCTACGGGTGCCGGGGCGTCGGCTTGTCGGTAACCGGATCGATGCTTTTCTCCTTCTTTGGAGCCGCCCGGTTCGACTCGGGTATAGCGGTAATTCTGCCTCGGGCCGAAGAGCATTTACCGGCAATAGCTGCTTATACATCAAGCGAGGAATTCAAGGAGAACGTTCGAAAAATCGATCAAGCACTAAGCGTCACCGAAGCATCATTTCTGAAAGTCCCCTTCGACCTCCCCCACTGGCAACGCATCGCTGCCGAAAAATACCCCAACGGCCTCCCCAAACCCTATTCCAACGATCCCACGCAATGGCTCTTCGACGGCCACCCGCGCGGATCGGCGGATCCGAACAATCCCGACGCGGATGGCAACCCGACGCGGCCCGGCATGGCGGAGCATCCGTTGCAGGTCGCGGTGGCGCGGCTGCTCGGTTATCGCTGGCCGCGCCAGACGGGCTCGTCCTTCATGGATTGTCCGGCGATCGACGCGCCCGACGAGATCGACGCGTCGGGGCGGGTCGATGCGGACGGGATCGTCTGCCTTGCTTCGCTCGCCGGCGAGGCCGGGGCGGCGGAGCGGCTGCGGGGCGTGTTGCAGGCCGCCTGGGGGGCGGATTGGGGCGAGGGCGTCGTGCGCGCCTGCCTGCAGGCCGAGGAGGCGCGGGCTGAGGATCTCGAGGGCTGGCTCGCAAACGCGTTTTTCGACGGTCATTGCAAGCTGTTCCACCAGACGCCCTTCATCTGGCACGTCTGGGACGGGCTCGCCGGCGGGTTCTCGGCGCTGGTGAATTACCACAAGCTCTGCGGCCCCGATGGCGGCGGGCGGCGTCTTCTGGAGAAGCTGCGTGATACCTATCTCGGCGAATGGATCGCCCGCCAGCGCCGCCTCGTCGCGGATGGCGACGCGCTTTCCGAGGAACGCCTCGCCGCTGCCGAGCATCTGCGCGGGGAACTGACGAAGATCATCGAGGGCGAGCCGCCCTACGACATTTTCGTGCGCTGGAAGCCGCTCGCGCAACAGCCCATCGGCTGGGAGCCCGATATCGACGACGGCGTGCGCCTCAACATCCGCCCCTTCCTCACGGCGCGCCCGCGCAACGCCCGCGCGAAGAAGGCCTGCATCCTGCGGGTGACGCCCAACGTCAAAAAGCACACCGGCGCCGATCGCGGCACGGAGCCCTATCGCGAAAAGGCGGATTATCCGTGGTTCTGGGCGCAGGACCACGATGTCGAGACGCAGGATTTCACCGGCGGGCCGGAATTCAAGGGGCGGCGGTATAATGATTTCCATTATACGCGGGCGTTCAAACAGGCCGCACGGAAATGAAGCGCACTCTCCCCTCTCCCTGGTGGAGAGGGGCTGGGGGGGAGGGGGGATCAGAATGAGGCACGGGGGTGATGACGAGGATGGCATTGACGGGCG
>OFEU01000233.1_pt1 | contig 52398 bp, 48 predicted proteins | sample 1521221 | NCBI WGS metagenome assembly OFEU01 (sample SAMN03766357, study PRJEB24113) | microbial mat metagenome | isolation source: enrichment culture HLUCC-O from microbial mat sample contains cyanobacterium... | reverse complement strand
GCCACTCACCCACCTCTCCTTGAGAACGGGGCGTATACTACCATAATTTTTCTGTTTTCATAGGGTTGACACGAGTTTTTTCTGGTCGATTTACCCCATAACGAAAAAAGCCGCTCAGGTTTCCCTTAAGCGGCTTTTCAACTGATCAGCTATTGCCCGGCTCTGGCTCTTCCGAGCCTTTTTCGGACTGAATCCGCTGATAAATTTCTTCACGGTGCACAGCCACATCTTTCGGTGCGTTAACACCAATGCGTACCTGATTCCCCTTAACCCCAAGAACGGTGACGGTTACTTCATCACCGATCATCAGGGTTTCACCAACACGGCGAGTCAAAATCAACATATCCCTTACTCCCTTTCCAGAGCGACCTGTTCCGACAACAGTATTGTTTACTTCTTGCTTTTATAAAGAGATCACTAACCACACTGAAGACGCAATAATACTTATGCTCAGCCGCGTCGTGATAGCTATAACCAATGACCCCAGAACGGTGAGCTTCAGAGCCTCATACTCTTAAGCGCCTTCGTTCACTCCAGCCGTGTCCAGTTCAAACGCACTGTGCAGCGCACGAACGGCCAGCTCGAGATACTTCTCATCGATCACCACCGAAATCTTGATTTCAGAGGTGGAGATCATTTGAATATTAATACCTTCTTTGGACAGCGCCTCAAACATTTTAGTTGCAACACCGGCGTGCGAACGCATGCCCACACCCACAATGCTGACTTTCGCGATCTTGCTGTCGCCACCCACTTCACCGGCACCGATTTCGACAGACACACCGCGCAACACATCCTGAGCACGCTTCAGATCATTGCGATGGACCGTGAAGGTAAACGCGGTTTTGTTGTCCTGCCCTACGTTCTGAACAATCATGTCGACTTCGATGTTGGCGTCGCTGATCGGCTTCAGAATCCGCAACGCACTTCCCGGGGTGTCGGGCACACCGGAGATCGTCAGTTTGGCTTCGTCACGATTAAAAGCAATGCCGGAAACAACCGGTTGTTCCATGGCGGTCTCATCCTCAAAAGTGATCAGGGTACCCTCACCTTCCTGAAAGCTGGAAAGCACCCTTAACGGAACGTTATATTTACCTGCAAATTCGACGGCGCGAATCTGGAGCACTTTCGAGCCCAGGCTTGCCATCTCAAGCATTTCTTCAAAAGTGATCCGATCGAGCCGGCGCGCACTGTCTACCACGCGTGGATCGGTTGTATAGACACCATCCACATCGGTGTAGATCTGGCACTCATCTGCTTTCAGAGCAGCTGCCAGAGCCACCGCTGTCGTATCAGAGCCACCACGGCCAAGCGTGGTTATATTGCCGCTCTCATCAATGCCCTGAAAACCAGCAACAACCACCACCCGGCCAGCGGTCAGATCTTCCCGCATGCGCTGCTCATCAATCTGTCTGATGCGCGCCTTGGTGTGACTGCTGTCGGTCAGGATACGAACCTGGGCGCCGGTGTAAGAGCGCGCATCACAGCCGCGCTTTTTCAGGGCCATCGACAACAGGGCAATCGTGACCTGCTCGCCAGTCGAGACCAACACGTCCATTTCCCGTGGCGTGGGTTCGTCCATGATGTCGTTGGCCAGTCCGATCAGGCGATTGGTCTCGCCACTCATGGCGGATACAACCACTACAATATCGTGCCCGTCCTTGCGAAACTGACACACCTTGTCAGCCACCGCCTCAATCCGTTCGGTTGTCCCGACGGATGTACCACCAAACTTCTGCACCAACAGAGCCATGTTTTGCCAAACTCCGAACCGGGGATTCAAAGCGAAGCCGTGCGGCCCGCCCATCAAATAAAGCGGGCAGGATTATAAACCCTTGCCCGCTCTCGAAAACAGTTGATTAGCTGATATTTTGCTCAACCCAGGCCGGAACGCCTGCCAAAGCATCCGCCAGTTTCGAAGGATCGTTGCCGCCACCCTGGGCCATGTCTGGGCGACCGCCGCCTTTACCGTCGACCTGGGCACACAGGTGCTTCATCAAATCACCAGCTTTCAGCTTGCCGGTGGCTGACTTGGTGACACCGGCAACCAGAGTTACCTTGCCGTCCTCTACGGTGGCAAGAACAACCACGCCTTCACCCAGTTTGTTTTTAAGCTGGTCCGCGGTTTCCATCAGAGCCTTCCGATCCGCCCCCTCAAGCGCTGCCGCCACCACTTTCAGGCCGGCAACGTCAACGGCAGAACCGGCCAGGTCACTGCCGGCAGAACTCGCTAGCTTGGCCTTCAAGGCATCCATTTCTTTTTCCAGCTGACGATTGCGATCCAGTGCCTGCTGGACTTTATCGACCACCGTCTCTCGGGTTGCTCGGACCAGTCTGGCGGTCTCGCGCAGCGTGCGTTCGGTTTCGTCCACCCACTCAAGCGCGCCAAAACCGGTCACCGCCTCAATACGACGAACGCCGGACGAAATACCGCTTTCCGAGGTAATGCGCATCATGCCGATATCACCAGTACGGCCAACGTGGGTACCGCCACAAAGCTCTACCGAATAGCGCTCAACGCCCATGCTGAGCACCCGCACCACATCACCGTACTTTTCGCCAAACAGCGCCATGGCGCCTTTCTCTTTGGCCGTTTCCATATCGGTAACGTCGATCTGGACCGGGGTATTCTCAAGAATCTGCTCGTTCACCTGACGCTCAATTTCTTTGAGCTGTTCCGTGGTCACCGCCTCAAAATGAGAGAAGTCGAAACGCAACTTGTCCGGATCAACCAATGAGCCCTTCTGGGTTACGTGCTCGCCCAAAACCTTGCGCAAGGCGGCATGCAGCAGGTGCGTCGCCGAGTGGTTACGTTTGGTGCGCTCACGGCGGGCATGATCGATACGGGCATCCACTTCCAGACCGGAGAACAACTCACCTTCGATCAGCGTACCGACGTGCAGGTGGTTATCGCCTTCTTTGCGAGTATCCGTCACCTTGAAGCGGCCACCGCTCCAGGTCAGCAAACCGGTGTCGCCGACCTGACCACCAGACTCCGCGTAGAAGGGTGTGCGCTCCAGCACGACCACACACTCGTCGCCCGCCTCGGCGTTGCGTTCTTCACCATTAACCAGAACCGCACGGATGCGCTCATGACCGTCAATGTGATCGTAACCGGTGAATTCGGTTTTGCCGTCAATGGTGATGCCGGCAGCGTTGTAATCAATACCGAACTTGCTGGCAGCACGAGCACGCTCGCGCTGAGCTTCCATCGCTTTCTCGTAGCCTTCGTAGTCCAGGGTCAGGCCACGCTCGCGGGCGATGTCGTTGGTCAGGTCTACCGGGAAACCATAAGTGTCGTAGAGCGCGAACACGGTTTCACCGGGAATTTCCGAGCCTTTAAGCTCGGCAATGTCCTGCTCCAGCAGTCGCAGCCCTTTATCCAGGGTTTTCACAAACTGCTCTTCTTCCTGCAGCAACACTTTTTCGATCTGCTTGCGGCTGCTGACCAACTGTGGGAAAGCGTCGCCCATCAGCTCGACCAGGGCACCGGTCAGCTTGTGGAAGAACGGCCCGGTGGCACCCAGCTTGTTACCGTGGCGGGCGGCCCGTCGAATAATCCGGCGCAACACAAAACCGCGACCTTCGTTGGACGGCATCACGCCATCCGCAATCAGGAAGGCGCAGGAGCGGATATGGTCTGCCACCACACGAAGAGAGGCTTCGGTGGTCGCGACGCCGCCCAGAATGTCAGAGGCCGCTTTCAGCAAGTCCTGGAACAGGTCAATTTCATAGTTGCTGTGAACGCCCTGCAAGACCGCAGCAATACGCTCAAGCCCCATACCGGTATCCACCGAAGGCTTGGGCAGGTTCAGCATCTCGTCGTCAGCAGTGCGGTTGTACTGCATGAACACCACGTTCCAGATCTCGATGTAGCGATCACCGTCTTCTTCCGGGCTGCCGGGAGGGCCACCGGCCACGTCCGGGCCATGATCGAAGAAGATTTCCGTGCACGGACCGCAAGGGCCGGTATCACCCATCTGCCAAAAGTTATCCGAGGCGTAGCGGCCACCTTTATTGTCGCCGATACGAATAATGCGATCGGCCGGAACACCGATTTCTTTGTTCCAGATATCGAAGGCTTCGTCGTCTTCGGCGTAAATGGTGACCCACAATTTTTCGGTGGGCAGGTTTAGCCACTGCTCACCGGCCAAAAAAGTCCAGGCAAAATTAATGGCCTCACGCTTGAAGTAATCCCCGAAGCTGAAGTTGCCCAGCATTTCAAAGAAGGTGTGATGGCGCGCGGTGTAGCCGACGTTTTCGAGGTCGTTGTGTTTGCCACCAGCCCGAACGCACTTCTGGGTAGACGTCGCCCGGGTGTAGTCGCGCTCTTCCCTGCCAAGGAACAGATCCTTGAACTGGTTCATTCCAGCATTCGTAAACAATAGTGTTGGGTCGTCCGCAGGCACCAGCGAACTGCTTGGAACAATGGTGTGACCTTGCTGTTTAAAATAGTCGAGAAATGCCTGTCGCAACTCTGCGGTTTTCATAGCCCTTTGATACCTTTCCAGAAACCCGCCGGGATAACCGGCCGGTCCGCGATTGAAATACGAATACTTACATGCGTGTGCAAATCCGCTACTCTAGCACACGCCGAGAACAGGAAAAACGTGAAACCTCACAGGAGACCCCATGCCCCGCCGCTTTCACAACGCCGAGGAACTACTACCTCCAGCCACCGCCCTAAAACGTGCCCTGGCCATTATTTACGACGGTTTGATCAGCATTGCAGTGTTGCTGGTGGCCACCTGGGCCTACACCGTTGTCACGGGGTACATCACTGGCTGGGATCAGTACGAACAGATGGCCGAAGCGGGCGAGCTTTCCGGAGACCCCGGGCTCACCTTCACCCTGTTTCTGGTGCTCTATCTGTTTTTCGCTTACTTCTGGACACGCATTGGTCAAACGCTGGGGATGCAGGTATGGCGCATCCGCATCGAGAATCTGGATGGCTCCTCAGTAAGCTGGACCCAGTCCCTGTTCCGTTACGGTACCGCTGCCGTCGTGGTCTTTCTCACGATTTTGGCAGCGTATTATCTCGGATCGCTCACCCTGCTGCTGACCGTGCCGGCCATCGTCGCGCTGTTCTACCCCATTAATGGCCTGTCACTCACCGATCGCATGTCCAACAGCGTTGTCGTAAGTGTGCCAATACCCGAGAAATCAAAGCCAGCCAGCAAAGCTTGAAATCGCCTGGTCAGCCCGCCTTGCGCATGAGCACGGCCCCGAAAATGGCGTTTACGACTATCGGGGCAAGCACCGCAATCAGGGGATTGAAACCGTAAACCATGCTCATGGGTCCGAGCAGGTCCTGCATGTATTTGAACAGAAGCCCCACCAGCAGGCCGGTAAATACCCGAAATCCCATGGTCACTGAACGCAAGGGACCAAAAATAAACGAGATAGCAACGAGCACCATGACGGCTGTGCCAAGCGGCATCAGCACCTTCTTCCAGAAGGCCAGCCAGTATTGGGCCGCCGTCAGCCCCTGTTCACCAAGATAAGTGGCGTAGGTGTACAGGCCTGTCATCGAGAGATTTTCAGGTTTTACAATCAGCACACTGAGCACATCCGGGGACAGGCCGGTTTCCCATCGCAGAACCGCATGCTCATTGCGCAAAGTCTGTTCACCTTCCAGGCGAGTCGACACCACATTTTCCAGCAACCAGTGGTCGCCCTGAAAAATGGCGCGCTCGGCAAAGCTGGACACTTCCAGTTCGCGATCGCCGCTAAAGCGGAACAACGAAACACCGTGCAACACGCCGTTTGGCTGCACCGCGTTCAAGTGCATGAAGGTGTTACCTTCCCGGTGCCAGACACCGTGGGCCGAAGCAACGTTCTGACTGGCGCCAAGCGCTACCGCTTTCTCACTTTGAGCAATGCGCTCCGTGGTTGGCGCAACATACTCACCAATCACCACTCCGAGCACCACCACCACCAGCGCCGGCTTCATGGCCGACCAGACAATCCGCTTGATGGAAACGCCAGCCGCCCGGATAACGGTCAGCTCAGAAGAGCTCGCCAAAGCACCCAGCCCCACCAGACACCCCATGAAGGCGCCCAGCGGGAGGTAGTCATAAATACGTCGGGGCAATGTAAGAAACACATACCAGAGCGCCTGCAGCGTCTGGTAGTCATTGCGGGCATCGTCCAGCTCTGCAATGAAAGCAAAGATCAGATCCAGCGACAGCACCACCACCATCACCAGGAACATGGCCCCGCCGACCGTGCGCATCACGTAGCCATCAATCTTACGCATGGGCGCGCGCCTCCCTCTCCAGGCGACGCCGGTAGAGCCAGGCTGGACCGAACTGCAGCCAAAGACCGAGAGACAGGAAAATAACATGCACCCAGAGCATGCCAATCCACTCCGGAACCTTGCCATCGGCAAGCGCATCACGGGCCACAATGAGCAAGCCAAGATAGGTGATATACACCAGCATGGCGGGCAGCAGATGGAAGAACCGCCCTTGCCGGGGATTAACCCGACTCAAACGAACGGCCAGCAGCGTCACGATCGGCACGATCAATGGCAACGAAATCCGCCAGTGCAGCAAGGCACGATCTTCCGGATCGTCTGAGTTCCAAAGCGACAGGGTGCTTACACCCTCCTCCAGTTCCTTACTGCCGGCATCACCACTGGTGATTTTCAGGCCATAGGCCTCAAACTCCGTGACATTGTAATCAAGCCTTCCGGGCAATCCCTGATAACGGCCGCCCTGTTCAAGTATCAGGAACCGACTGCCGGTTTCCTGATCGATCAGCTGAGAGCCTGATTCCGCGGTAATCAGCGTAACGCCCTGGCCGTTGCGATCATATTCCGCAATAAACACACCCTTGAGCTGACGCTTGTCCTCACTCAGTGATTCTGTGTAGGTCACGCGGCTACCAGATGTGAAATCCTGAAACCGGCCAGGGGCCAGCATCTCGAATTCAGTGGCTTTACGGGCCTCATTAAAAATAGCCTCAACCTGCTTCATGCCCCATGGCGATACAAACAGACTCATGCTGCCGACCACCAACATCACCGGCAAGCACCCCATCAGGGTTTTAGCCAGCAGCTGTTTGTCGCTCAGCCCGCAGGCAAACAGAACCGTCATCTCACTTTCCAGATACATCCTGCCGTAGGCCAGAAGAATGCCAATAAACAGTCCAAGCGGGAGAATCAGTTCAAGAAAACCGGGGAACCGGTACGCCATGATCGAAAACAGAACACCGGCGGCAATCTCGCCCTCGGCCGCATTTCCCAGGTATTTGATAAAGCGCCCGCTCATGAATACCAGCAAAAGAATGCCGGAGACAGCAAGCATGCTGACCATGATCTGGCGAATGAGGTAACGGAAAACGATAGTCAAATCAGTCTCTCTGGTGGCGACCTGTCACAGGATGGTAGATACAGGAAACTGCGCGTATTCTATGTAACCTCGCAGACGAATGACAGTAAAGCACTCATACAATGAAGTCATCGTAGCAATATAAGCGGTTTGCTTGATTATTTGGTGCGTCACCCCAATCCTTATCAACACGTACCGAGCGCCGCAAATCGCGAACAGCAAAACCATACAACAGGAGTTGCCATGAATTTCAGCCTCAGCAGCAAAGCCATTAGCGCCACCAAAACCGACTGCCTGGTGATCGCCCTGCCCGAAAAGGGCGACTGGCCGGAAACCACCACAGCAGCCGATGAAGCACTTGGAGGCCTGATCAAGCAGCTGGAGAAAGCAGGCGACGTAACGGGCAAGAACGCTACGGTAAACACCGTGCCGCTGGTGGATCAGCCCTGGCATCGTTTGATTGTGGTTGGCACCGGCAAAGACAACGATCGCACCCCGGCCAATTACCGCAAAGCCCTGATTGCCATGATGAGCGCCCTGAAAGATGGGCCCTCAAAAAACGTACTGATCAGCCTGACCGACACCGCCCTGCAAGGCGCAGGAAAGGTAAGCTCCGAAGAAGCCCGCCTCAACCTGATCGGTCGCACCCTGGAAGAACAGCTCTATACCTTTAACGACTTCAAGAGCGAGAAACCCGCCGCCCGCAAACTCAAAAAAGTGGTGGTACAAGCCTCTGGCGCCGGTAAAGCCCTGAAAGACGCCTTCAACCTGGGCCTGGCCACCGGCCGCGGCATGAACTTCACCCGCGACCTGGGCAACACCCCACCCAACATCTGCCATCCGGTCTGGCTGGCCGAGCAAGCCAAAAAGCTGGCTAAAGAGCACGACTGCATCAAGACCGAAGTGCTCGATGAAAAGCAGATGGAAAAGCTGGGCATGAACACCATCCTGGCCGTCGGCAAAGGCAGCACCCAGCCACCGCGTTTCATCATCATGGAATACAAGGGCGGTAAGGCCAAAGACCAGCCCCACGTTCTGGTTGGCAAAGGCATCACCTTCGACACCGGCGGTATCAGCCTGAAGCCAGGCGAAGGCATGGATGAAATGAAATACGACATGGGCGGCTCCGCCAGCGTGCTCGGCACCATGCAGGTCATCGCCGAAACCCGTCCGAAAATCAACATCGTGGCCGTCATCGCTGCCGCCGAAAACATGCCGGACGGCGGCGCCACCCGCCCGGGTGACATCGTTACCACCATGTCTGGCCAGACCGTCGAAATCCTCAACACCGACGCCGAAGGCCGCCTGGTACTGTGCGATGCCCTGACCTACGTTAAACGCTACAACCCGGCCTCCGTGCTTGACATGGCCACCCTCACCGGAGCCTGCATCATTGCCCTGGGCCACCACGCCAGCGCCGTGTTCAGCAACAACGACGACCTCGCCAACGAAGTCCTGGCCGCCGGCGAACGCACCGGCGACCGCGCCTGGCGCCTGCCCCTGTGGGACGAATACCAGAACCTGCTCGACAGCAACTTCGCCGACATGCAAAACATCGGCGGCCGGGCAGCCGGCTCCATCACCGCCGCCTGCTTCCTGTCGCGCTTTGCTAAAGACTACCGCTGGGCTCACCTGGACATCGCCGGCACCGCCTGGAACTCCGGCAAAGCCAAAGGCGCCACCGGCCGCCCGGTCCCCCTGCTGGTCGACTACCTGATGTCCCATGCAGGAAAGTAACCCGACCAATCCCCCGGAGACCGGCAGCCCAGCTGCCGGACCCTCCGGTCCGGACGAAAAAAACCAGCGTTACTGGTTCCACATCCTCGCCCAGAATACCCCCAACGCCCGCAACCTCCACGCCGCCAAACTCGTGGACAAAGCCTGGCAACAGGGTGACCGTGTGTGCGTGCTTTGTGACAACCAGCAACAAGCCGAAGAACTGGACGAACTGCTCTGGAACGTCACCCCCGACGCGTTCATCCCTCACAGCATAGCAACCGAACCAACCACCCCCTGCGAAGACCCCGTCGGCCTCCTGCTCTACCCACCAGCCGCCACCGACTGGGACACCGTCATCATCCTGTCCGCCACCCTCCCCGCCGACGCCAGTCAATATAGCCGACTGGCCCTGGTCGCCCACAACGACCCGGCCGTGCTGAATCAAGCGCGAGAGCACTTCAAGCAGTTACGGAAGTTGGGGATTGAAGCCCGAGTGCATGACATGCGGCAGCGGTAATAAGTGTTTTTGGTTACGGACAGCACGCAGCCAGATCTGCGGGGTTGGGGGTCGGCTTTCCAAAACCGTTGAGGGCCATGGACGGCCCGAAAGGAGCCTACAGGGACGTACTCGTGGGCGTGTTTTGGAAAGCCGACCCCCAACCTCGCAAGGCACCCAGTCAGCAGGCTAGCCTTTACAGGGGTTCGCCGCATCAACAGCGACCATGTATAATCGTCCAACTCAGAATTTCCCTATGTGAATCAACCAAAACGGTCACTGCAAAATCCCATGGAAAAAACCTACCAGCCAGAAAACATCGAGCGCCAGTGGTACGAAAACTGGGAAGCCAAAGGCTACTTCCGCCCCAGCGGAGAGGGTGAGTCCTACAGCATCGCCATCCCGCCGCCCAACGTCACCGGCAGCCTGCACATGGGCCATGCGTTCCAGCACACCATCATGGACACCCTCACCCGCTACAAGCGCATGCAGGGCCGTAACGCACTGTGGACCGTCGGCACCGACCATGCCGGCATCGCCACCCAGATGGTCGTCGAACGCAAACTGGCGGCTGAAGAAGACAAAACCCGCCACGATCTGGGCCGGGGCGAATTCATCAAACGCATCTGGGACTGGAAAGAACACTCCGGCGGCACCATCACCCGCCAGATTCGCCGTCTCGGCAACTCCGTGGACTGGGACAACGAACGATTCACCATGGACGACGGCTTCTACAAAGCCGTACAGGAAGTCTTCATCCGCCTGTACGAAGACGGCCTGGTCTACCGTGGCAAGCGACTGGTGAACTGGGACCCGAAGCTGCACACCGCCATTTCTGACCTGGAAGTCGAGAACAAAGAAGAAAAGGGCTATTTCTGGCACCTGCGTTACCCGCTCGCCGACGGCGCGAAAACCAAAGAGGGTAAAGACTACGTCGTCGTCGCCACCACTCGCCCGGAAACCCTGCTTGGCGACACCGCGGTCGCCGTCCACCCGGAAGACGAGCGCTACCAGCATCTGATTGGTAAGCACGTGCTGCTGCCACTGGTTAACCGCAGAATCCCGATTGTGGCCGACCACCACGCCGATCCCGAAAAGGGCTCCGGCTGCGTGAAGATTACCCCGGCCCACGATTTTAACGACTACGCCGTGGGTAAGCGCAATCAGCTGCCCATGATCAACGTGCTGACCCAGGACGCGAACATCCGGGCCAGCGCCGAAGTGTTCAACTCCGACGGCACCGAAAATACCGACATCGACGCCTCCCTGCCCGCCGCTTACGCTGGCCTGACCCGCGAAGCCGGCCGCAAGCAGATTGTTGCCGACATGGAAGCCGCCGGTCTGGTACAGCAGGTCGAAGACCATGTGCTGAGCGTGCCCCGGGGTGACCGCTCCGGCCTGATCATCGAACCCATGCTCACCGATCAATGGTTCGCCGATGCCAAGACCCTGGCCAAGCCAGCCATCGAAGCGGTAGAAGACGGCCGCATCCAGTTTGTGCCCAAACAGTACGAGAACATGTACTTCTCCTGGATGCGCGATATCCAGGACTGGTGTATTTCCCGCCAGCTGTGGTGGGGCCACCGGATTCCGGCCTGGTACGACGCCGAAGGCAACATCTACGTCGGCCGCAACGAAGACGAAGTGCGTCAGAAGCACAGCCTGCCGACCGATCTGGAACTGAAGCAGGACGACGACGTGCTGGACACCTGGTTCAGCTCTGCCCTGTGGACCTTCGGCACCCTGGGTTGGCCGGAAATCACCGAACGCCTGAAAACCTTCCACCCCACCGACGTGCTGGTCACCGGTTTTGACATCATCTTTTTCTGGGTTGCCCGGATGATCATGATGACCATGCACTTCATGAAGAACGAAGACGGCACTCCGCAAGTACCGTTCAAAACCGTATACGTAACGGGCCTGATCCGGGACGAGCACGGCGACAAGATGTCCAAATCCAAGGGCAACGTCATCGACCCGCTCGACATGATCGACGGCATCAGCCTACCAGAGCTGCTGGAGAAGCGTACCGGCAACCTGATGCAGCCGAAACTGGCCGAGAAAATCGGCAAGCGTACCCAGAAGGAATTCCCGGAAGGCATTGCCGCCCACGGTACCGACGCCCTGCGCTTCACTCTGGCAGCCATGGCCACCACCGGCCGTGACATCAACTGGGACATGAAGCGCCTGGAAGGCTACCGCAACTTCTGCAACAAGCTGTGGAACGCCGCCCGCTATGTGCTGATGAACACCGAAGGCGAAGATTGTGGCGTCAACGCCGAGCCGGTAACGCTGTCTCTGGCCGACCGCTGGATCATCAGCGAACTGCAGCACTGCGAGCAGGAAGTGATTCGTCACCTGGAGCAGTACCGCTTCGACTTGGCCGCCTACGCCCTGTACGAGTTCATCTGGAACGAGTACTGCGACTGGTATCTGGAGCTGTCCAAGCCAGCCCTGAGTGACGAAGGCGCCAGCGCTGACGCCAAGCGCGGCACTCGCCGCACACTGGTGCGGGTATTGGAAGCGGTATTGCGCCTGGCGCACCCGATGATGCCGTACATCACCGAAGAAATCTGGCAGCGCATTGCGCCCCTGGCCGGCAAGAGTGGCGACAGCATCATGCTGCAGCCCTTCCCGCAACCGGATGAGAGCAAACAGGATGCCGCCGTGGCCGCCGATATCGAATGGCTCAAAGGCGTGATCGTGGCTGTGCGTAATATCCGGGGCGAGATGAACATCTCACCGGGCAAGCAGGTGCCGGTCATGCTTAAAGGTGGCAACAGCGAAGATGAGCGCCGCCTGAACGCCAACCGTCAGTTCCTGATGTCGCTGGCCAAGCTGGAAAAACTGGAATGGTTTGAAGGCGACAAGGCCCCCATGAGCGCCACCCAGCTGGTGGGCGAAATGGAAGTGCTGGTGCCCATGGCCGGCCTGATCGACAAAGACGCCGAGCTCAAGCGCCTGGACAAGGAGCTGGACCGCCTGCAGAAGGAAATCGACCGGGTGGAGGGCAAGCTGAACAACGAAAAGTTCACGGCTAAAGCGCCTGCCGACGTGGTCGAGAAAGAGAAAGACAAGCTGCAGGATGCTCAGGGCAGCCTGCAACGCCTGAGTACACAGCGAGCTGAAATCGAGGCCATGTAAGGCATGATCGCCATTCTGGGCGCCGGCTCCATGGGCCGGCTGTGGGCCGCTGCACTACCTGCCGGGCAAGTAGCGTTTGTGCCCCGCCCGGCGCAGCCCGGAGGGCAATTATCCTACCGGTTCCGGCCTTTTCACGGGCCGGAATACCCGGTCCGCATTCCCTGGCTCATGCCCTCCCATCGCCCCAGCCTGCTGCTGGTCGCCACCAAAGCCGGTGATAGCTTACCGGCGCTGGCGAATACGCTACCGGTATTGCCCGCCGATACCCCAATTGTGCTGCTCCAGAATGGCCTCGGCAGCCAGCAACAAGTCGCTGAACGATGGCCGGACCGTCCGGTTCTGGCCGCAACCACAACAGAGGGTGCCAACCGCCCGGAGGCGGATCTCACCGTCCATGCCGGTCAGGGTGAAACCCGGGTTGGTGCACTCAACGCTGCGGCCCAAAACCACGTGACCGAGGTGGTGCGCGCACTCGCCGCAAGTGGCCTGACCGTTCACGCCGAGCCCGATATCCTGGGCCCGCTCTGGCAGAAACTGGTGATCAACGCCGGCATCAACGCCTTTACCGCCATACTGAATTGCCCGAACGGGCAGATTCTGGAGCAGGCTTTTTATCAGCAGTGGATTGACCCCCTCTGCCGGGAGATAAGCCGCCTGCTCCGCGCGGCGGGCCAGCAGGAACAGACACCGGCAGCACTACGGCGGCAAATTGAAGCCGTCGCCCAAAAAACCGCCACCAACACCTCCTCCATGCGCGCAGACGTGCTGGCCGGGCGAAGCACCGAAATCGACTTTATCAATGGCTACCTGGTGCGCCTTGGCCGCCAGCTCGGAATCGAAACCCCGGTGAACCAAATGCTCACCGAACGGGTACAACAACTGAATTGATCATTTATCTACGGGAGTGCAAGCCATGGGCAACCGCCTATCCAAGATCTACACCCGAACAGGCGACGACGGTTCCACCGGCCTGGCCGACGGCAACCGCATTGCCAAGAACGCCCAGCGGGTGGAAGCCATGGGCACCGCCGATGAGCTGAACTGCCATATCGGCGTACTGATCGAAACCCTGCCCGCCGGCGATGCCTTGATTGAGTCTCTCCGCAGGATTCAGCACCATCTGTTCGACCTGGGCGGTGAATTTGCCATTCCCGGCAGCAAGGTTATTGGCGACGACCACATCAGCTGGCTGGAACAAACCCTGGATGAACACAACGAAGGCCTGCCAGCCCTCAAGAACTTCATCCTGCCTGGCGGCTGCTTGGCGGCCGCGCAATGCCATATGGCCCGCGCTGTATGCAGACGCGCCGAACGGGTGGTGGTTGCCCTGGGCCATGAAGATTCCATCAATACCGCTTCACGGCACTACCTGAACCGACTGTCGGACCTGTTGTTTGTGATCGCAAGGGTTCTGGCACGCCGGGATGGCAGCCAGGAAATTCTCTGGGAGCAAAAAAAATCCGGCCTCTAGGGGCCGGATTTTCCATTAACACCTGCCATCTCAGACTTTAAAAGCTTCCACAAGGCGCTGCAGTGACGCCGTCAGCTCTGACATCTGACGTGACGACGCCAGCGTCTCTTCGGCGTTCGATGCGGTGCTCTTGCCCAGCTCACCGATGCGCTCCACGTTGGCGTTGACGTTTTTGGCCACCGCGGACTGTTCTTCTGCTGCCTGAGCAATCTGATGGCTCATATCAACGATCTCTGAAATGCCGGCAGCGATTCGGTCCAGGGCCTCAGTCACTTCGCCAGATTTCTGTACCGTCTGCTCCGTCGCGTCGTGGCTGCTGGTCATGGCCGAGACGGCCTCTTTTACGCCACCCTGCAAGCGGGAAATCATTCCTTCAATTTCCTCGGTGGACTTATGAGTTCGCTGGGACAGCGAGCGCACCTCGTCCGCCACCACCGCAAAACCACGCCCCTGCTCACCGGCTCTGGCCGCTTCGATGGCCGCATTCAGAGCCAGCAGATTGGTTTGCTCGGCGATCGCTTTGATTTCAACCAGTACCTGGCTAATATTGGTGCTATCAGCACTGACCCGGTTGATGACTTCGACCGCACCGGCAATTTCAGCCGACAATCGGTTAATCGTATTAACGGTGTCTGCAACCACCTGACGGCCGCTTTCGGTGTTTCGTTCGGCATTGCCAGCGCTGTCGGCAACCCGATGCGCGCTTTCGGTAACCTCGTTCACGGCGCCAACCATCTGACCCATGGCCTCGTTAATCTGACCAGTCTCATCCATCTGGCGAACAACAGCTTCGCTGTTTGCGGCCGCCGTGTCATTCACCCTGACGGCCTGGCTACCAACATCCGCCGTTGTTGCACCCACCGAACGGATCAGCTCCGCTATCCGGTCCGTCATATTATTGAACTCGGTGGTCAGTTCACCTAACTCATCCCGATTGTTCAACTGAATGTGGGTGGTCATATCGCCCGCCGCCACACTGCGAGCAGCCGCACTGAAGCGATTGATGGCTGTCCTGACCGACATAAAAAAGCCGACGTAGAGGTACACCACCAAGACCATTACCGCCAGCAAGGCACCAATGATCAGGCGACGCTGGGCCGTCTCTCGATTCAGCCGCTGCTCCAGATTGCTCGCAACCACCTCAAAAAGGCCATCAGCCAAGGTATCGTAATGGCCCAACTGATTGACCACGGAAGAGTCGAACTCTTGCCAGGGCAATTCCAGTCGCATGGGTGTAATGATATTGGTATCAATCTGATCACGCAGAGCAAGCAGACTTTCATCCACCCGGGTCACAGCGCCACCCGCCTGGCTTGCCAGCCTTGGCGACGTTTCCAGCGCCACCGACAGCGACGGTGATAACAGGGAACTGCGGTTGGTCAGTTGATCGTAAATCTCATTAAGGATTTCGCTCAAGTTATAGCCAACCTGGCCATCCACCAATGCGAAAACCCCGTAAGACCGAGCCCGACCAACAACGGTTCGGGCCTCTGGGAGTGTGTTGCGCACAAGGCCCAACAACAACAGGTTTTCCCTTGACGCGTCCTGGCCAAGACCAGAAATTTCGATCGTCGCCGGCAATAACGCCAGCACCTTTTGAACAAACTCGTGGTAATACTTGAATTGCGGATCGATATTACCTTGATAGTTATCGTTTTCTTTCAGTGCTTCCCACTCTTCCTGCAATGCTTGCACCTGGTCATTCCAGGAACCGGAGGTGTCAAATGAGCGATCCTGACCCGCAAGGTCGGCCATTAAAGAGTCAATCTGACCGGCAGCAACCTGGGCTTTTTCGAGAAGTGCCTGCTCGTCTTTCAGGATGCCCGGCGCCTGATAATCCCGATAATCCATTGAGGCCGCCAGCAACTGGTCGACTTTTTGCAGTTCTGCCAAGCCCTCGATGCCACGGGTCATTGTCTGAACAGATTGGTTGAGGCTGGAAATAACGAGCCACGACAGGACGATGATCGGTCCAAGAAACAAAATACTGATGAGGCTGAACTTGTAAACCATGGGCAGCCGGTTCATCAGGGAAATCGCTGGATTGATCAGATAATTCACGGTGCCCCTCTCGCGGATTCTAATAAATGAATCGTTATTCTTTCTTTGATTATCGCCTAAGGTCTAAAAATCTAAATCACTATTAAGTATTATTATGTAATGTTTTTTGACAGTTACCTACACAACCCCAGCAATCACCAGCAATGCCGCACCACAAATCCAGACCAGCATACTTCGGTTCAAAAGGTCACGGATGGCGGTAAGGCTTCGACCACCAAAACTGGGCCACTCATCCGGATGAAGACTCACAAACTGTTCCGGATCAAGCGCATACCCGGTTAACGACCCGTTTGCAGAAATCATGAGGATTTCTTCAGTCTTTCTTCCAAACCCGGGCAGAACCTTACGCGCCTCCTGCAACCAACCGGACAGATCCCCCGCCAGACCCAGCGTGCAGGACAACAGGCGCGCGGGAATCCAGTTGGCCAACTCCCCCAACCCGGCAAACCTCGGCCGAGCGGCATTCTGTGGCCACTGCTCCGCCAACGCGACCAAACCACGGGCGATTAAAGCCGCACCTATGCCACCAACAACGTACCAGAACGCCACCAGGAAAAAGCGCTCAAACACCGCCATGACCAGCACCTTGGAAAGCGACAGGTGCATGGCCTCTGGCGACAATGCCGCGCCACGCTCCTGCGCGGGCAAACGATCCTGAACCTGGTGCCAGGCCGCCTGCATATCACCCCGGCCCCAGGCATCGGAATAGGCGGCCAGCAGCCCACGCCAACCCGGCGTGCCCATCAGGAGCACCAACACGATCAGTTCGAGGGGATAAGCGGCAAATCGGAAACCAAGCCAACCCAGACTCCAGACAATGCACGCCAGCGCCAGACCGGGCAATACAACCAGTGCCATACCCGCGCGAATAGAGCGCTCATTGCCCGCCTGAATCCTGGCACCCTGATGAAACCAGGCTCGCCAGAGCGTATCGCCATCCAGCCGGTTCAGTCCGTCCAGCCGGCGCCGTGTTAGATAAGCCAGTAAAAAGACGACAAACACCATTCAGACGATCTCCTCATCTGCGAGCAACGCTGCTAAGCGAGGCCAGTCAAAAGCCGGACCGGGGTCGGTTTTTCGGCCGGGTGCAATGTCGCAATGGCCAGTCACGCGGTCGGTACGGATCTCAGGCCAGGCGATCATACTTAAGCGGGCCAACATCGCCAGCGACTGGTATTGCTCCGGCGTATAGGGTGTGTGGTCGGTACCCTCCATCTCGATGCCAATGGAGAAGTCATTGCACTCCTCCTCACCGTCGAAGCAGGACCGGCCGGCATGCCATGCCCGATCCAGACAACTGACAAACTGCACGACAGAACCATCTCGACGCACCAGGGCATGAGCTGAGACCTGCAGGGATGCAATGGTTTCAAAGTAGGGGTGCACCGACGGGTCGAGCTGATTGCAGAAGAATTGTTCGATCTCGGGACCACCAAACTGACCCGGTGGCAAGCTGATGTTGTGCACAACCAGTAAAGAGATTTTGGCGCTGTCCGGCCTGGGGCCGAAATTTGGCGAGGGAGCCCAGCGACTTCCAGGGAATCGACCGGTGCTCTTTAATTCTGCCGCCAGGGCAGGCGTAACCTGCAGGGCGTGTTGTTGGTCTCGGATCATGGAATCGGAATTTGGCAAAGCGTATCCACAGGCGCTGAAAATGACTGATCGATTGAATCACAAAGCGACTGCGGATGCTACGGGCCCTGGAGTGCTACCGCCACTAACAGGTTCAGTCTTTCCGGTTGTGCCTCAGGTTATCAATAATCGACTCGAGAGCCCGGTCAAAAATAAGGCCATCATCCAGAAGCGTCATCAAGCCATCCTGAAGTGTGGTCGCCAGGTCATCGCGATGATACTCAGCCACTTTGGTTCCGCTGCGGTTAACAAATATGTACTTGCCGGTAGCCTTGATAAACGCCGCCAGTTTGCAGCGCACCCGAACATCGTCACGAACCAGCTCTACCCAGGATCCAACCCGCAATTGATCCGCGCGGGCAAGCCATTCGGCAGCAGCAACGGCCGCGGGCTTCTCTTTCGGCACGTCAGCGATCACCGCAGAAACCGGATCGTGCACCTCATCCGGCACATCTGCTTTGCCAGTCACCAGCTTGCTGGACGGAGCTGCCTCCTCGACCGGCACAACTTCAGAATCGGGCTGCTCTGCAAAACCTCTTACGGAGCTCGATTTATCGACTTCATTGACCGGCGCCGTCACCAGTTTCTGGAACACGTCAACATGGGCAAGCTCAAGATCACGGATGGCAGCATCCGTCGAAAACGGATCCCAAGAGATCTCATGCAGCGCCTGGCGCAGCTCCTCAACTACATCAGGAATCGCCCTCAGCAACTCTGAACGAGTGTTATCGGTTACCGGTGCAGGGTCGACACTCCAGATCAGCCGCTCAGTCAACACGCAGGCTGCCTGCCATTGTTGACTGTCTTCACCCTGGCGTAACACAACCCATTGCAGGTATCGGATCCAGGGCTCGCTGAGAATCTGCATCACTGGAGCCGGAATATCACGGCCCGCCGATTCTTCATTGATCAGTGATGTCGCCGCCTGGCTTGCTCTTTCCTGCCGGGCCCTACCCTCTTCGGCATCTCTGAGCCGCTGCTCGACCAATTCCCGGCGCCGCCGGTCAAGATCCATAAAGTGGCTGAAATCTTTCAGCAACTCCTCGAACAACTCTACGTTGTCGGTAAACTCGCTAAGAACCCGGTCAACAACCTCTTCAATTTTTTCTCGCAACGGGTCGCGCATGCCCGCCCGTTTTTCGCTCCAGCCAATGGCAGACAACGCCAGCTCGTTGAGCAGCTTGCGGACCGGATGCCCGCCACGATTAAAGAAATTCCTGTCACTGAGCGCAACCTTCAATACCGGGATCTGTAATCTGCCAATCAGCGACTTCATCACCGGGTGTAACTGACGGTCTTCGAGAATGAAATCGAACAACATCGACACCAGATTAATAACGTCACCGTCCACTTGCCCCAGTGAAACGGACTTGCCGCCCTGCTCCTGCAGTACCGAGAAAAGTTGTTCCCTGAGTGGAATCACCTGGCCAGAATCATGGCCCTGAACTGTGTTTTGCAATTCATTAAGACGAACCATCAGCCGGCCGGTGTCCAGCGTCACGCCACCTAGCGAAGCACCGCCGCCAGACTCAGGTGCATCACCCTGATGCAACAACGCGCTCAGTTCAGAGAATGTTGGAGAGTGTGAACCGCCGGCTGCAGGTCCGTCGCTTTCATAGGCTTGTGTAGAACCTGTGGATGCAGGTGGCACGGGCCCTTGACCTTGCGACGCTTTACGGGGGCCATTCTGCGCATTCCCGGTCGGAGCTCGCTTCATCTCTGGCAACACACCCTCGGCGATCAGGGTTTTGTTGGCTTGATCATAGAAGCCGGCGAGCTTGTCCACCAAAAGGCGTTCAAACAATTTCAAAACCACCAGCTTGGCGCGAATATCAATATCAAGGTCTGCACATGCCTCGGAGATACCACCGCAAATAACCTCCGGGCTCAGCGGCATCTGATCGTCTGCTAACTCAATGTCAGGCATAAGGTGGCGCACACGAGTGGCCAACATGCGCACCGGCTCCTCGTACTGGTTACGCAATTTGGTCACTAGGTTTTCAATCGCAACCTGCTGTTCCAGCTCGGAATGATCAAGCAGGCTTAACGAATCCTGATCAACTTGCTCAAGCGAGGCACCTGACCGCCCAGGCTTGAATCGACCAGACTCATTGAACGCCTGGCTGACGTACTGAAGCATCGATACGGTCATGGACTTTCTGCGTAGCCGCAACTCCCGCATGGCGTCAAAATAGGCGGTCTGGTCCTGGTTGGAACCCGCGCGGTCGGCGAGCGCAAACAAGCTGTCATCGGCCTGTTCGAAAAATGACGACAATACGGCTTTGAGCGACTGACCTGACGCGTCACGCAACCGGATTAGCGCTGGCGGCAGCGAGAACCGGCTTACCGGTTTCTGGCCGGATATACGGACAACCTTGTTATCGTGCGCCATGGGGGTGCTCCGGGTTGATCAGCGTTGAAGCTCTGAATATTTGACTAATACATCATACGGCCGATGATCGTCACCTTGTGTCAGAATTTGTCACCTTTTGTGTAACACCGACCTGCGTCACATTTTAGCACCTGCAACCAACGTCATTTTGCGAAATGGCAAGGTGGCAGTAGAATTGCGGGCCTTAAGCTCAACCACAACTCCTGACCACCGGAAAACGCCATGATCGCCCCTGAATTGCTCCGCCAGGCCCGCATTGAATCCGTTGCTCACAGCCTCCGTGAAGATGTCGGTGATGGCGACATCACCGCGATGCTGATTGCCGCAGGCACCGCAGCGACCGGACACGTGATCACCCGTGAGCCCGCGCGGCTCTCTGGCAAAGATTGGGTAGACGAAGTGTTCCGGCAGGTTGACCCTGCAGTCAAACTTACCTGGCGATACCAGGACGGTGAAGACGTGGCTGCAGATCAGGTGATCTTCACCATGGCGGGCCCTGCCCGCTCTTTACTGACCGCTGAGCGGGCCGCCCTGAACTGGCTGCAAACCCTTTCTGGAGTTGCAACAACCTGCGCCGGGTATGCCGGCAAGGTTGCTCACACCGGTGTCCGCCTGCTGGATACCCGAAAAACACTCCCGGGGCTGCGACTGGCGCAAAAGTACGCTGTTACCTGCGGTGGATGCGACAACCATCGCATTGGCCTCTGGGATGCCTTCCTCATCAAAGAAAACCACATTGCTGCCTGCGGCTCTATTGCCAGCGCCATCAGCGAAGCGCGCCGGATTGCACCCGGCCGGCCTGTTGAGGTTGAAACTGAATCGTTAGACGAGCTTCACCAGGCCCTGATCGCAGGCGCAGACATCATTATGCTGGACGAGTTTTCGCTGGAAGATATGACCGAAGCGGTCCGGATAACTGCAGGCAAAGCAAAACTGGAAGCCTCAGGCGGGATCAATAAACAGACATTGGTTCCAGTGGCGGAAACCGGAGTGGATTACATTTCGATCGGCGCACTCACCAAAGATGTCCGCGCCATCGATTTGTCGATGCGCCTGGATTAAAAAACGGGCCCCGATAAACTCAAGAATCGGAGAGCAACCGGTCCATCTGCTCCAGAGCCTGAAACAGTCCGCGTCCGGATTGCTCCTGCCCCCGAAAATACTCCTCAGCCATCGGAGCAATACCGGAAACTGATGGCAAGGCATGCCCGCCCTCAACCAGCACCTTCATCTTGGTCAGGAACACGAACTGAAGCCACTGGGTAAAATTCATGGTGTCCAGGCAGAACGGCTCGGTGCTTTGAAACGCCGACTCAGGGGGAGGGCTCACCTCCCACATCTGCAGTCGGCGAAGTTCAATTTCAATCTGCAACAGACCGTCGGTTACCTGGTCGAGATGGGCTTTACTGGTGCTCATACTGATTGGCTCAATCCGCCAAAGGTTCCAGTTCAACCGACTCGCCATGGAGCACGCGGTACAGATCCTCGTACTGACGGGTCAGCGGATGTTTTGGCGCCATGTGAATCAATGGCTGCCGGCTCTGGTGTGATTCTTTCATTTTTACGGAGCTGGACAACCGCACCGGCAACACCGGCAGTCCTTCAGCAATCAACTCTTTTACCAGCTGCTTTGGCAAGCTCGCCCTGGGCTGAAACTGGTTGGCGATAATACCCTCAACCACCAGTTCCGGATTATGATCTTCCTGAAGCTCCCGGATTTCATGGAGGATGCTGTACAACGCCTGACGGGAAAAGTCATCGCAATCAAAAGGAATAAGACAACGCTGCGCGGCAATCAAAGCTGAGCGAGTATAGAAGTTCAGTGCCGGTGCGGTATCGATGTAGATCTCATCAAACGAGTCGCCCAGTTTTTTCAGGAACTCACGGAGCTTGTAGATTTTGTGCTTGGCCTCAAGCTTGCGCTCAAGAAAATCAAGCTCCGGGCTCGACGGCAAGACAAACAAATTATCAAAAGATGACGCATGCACAAACTCTTCCGGGCGGCGGTTGAACACACTGAAAGCGACGGTCTGCTCCAGCAGGTCGGCGGCTGTATCTTTCAGGTCGGCCGCTGGCTTGCCCAGCAGGTAGTGAGTTGAGTTGCCCTGGGGATCCAGATCCACTACCAGAGTACGCTTGCCACGAGTCGCACTGATCGCTGCCAGGTTGCAGGTTATACTCGACTTCCCGACTCCGCCTTTCTGGTTAAAAACCACCCGTCTCATGTCGTCTCTCCAATGGCCATTATCGTTGTTGATCCGTAACTACCATCCCATGACAGTTTTTACGAAAGGGATGGTTAATCGCCTTTGCGCCTGCAGGGAGTTTTCATCAAGAGTGTCCAGCAGCCCGAGTAGCTCGCCCAATCGCCGCGGGGCTCGGCGCATGATAAATCCGGCAACATCCTCACTCATCACCATTCCGCGTTGCTCGGCCCTTGCCATGAGAATCCGGAGCCGGTCTTCATCCCGGTATACCCCGAGCTGAATCAACAAGCCATGAGCCAACCGGGACCCAAGATCAGCCAGACCAAAAGGTAAGGCTGCAGGCACTTCCGACAACGACACCATCAACAGACCGCCCCCGTCTAACACCCGGTTATACAGATGGAATACGGCTTCCTCCCAATCGCTATCGCCGGCGATCAGATCGAGGTCGTCGAGGCATACCACGCCATGACGTTCAAGCCCGGTAAGCGCCTCAGGACCAAAGGGTATCAACTCCCGGATGCTGATGCAGACCGCCCCCTGCCCACGCTGTTCTGCCAGATGGCAGGCCGCCTGCAACAAATGGCTTTTACCAGTATCCGAATCGCCACAGATCACAACAACCGGTGCCCCAGCGGGCTGCTCACACACCACTTCCAGGCGCCGCGCGGCATCGCGATTCCGGTCACCGTGAAAATTGTCAAACCGGGCATCATCACGAAGCTTGACCCCCAGAACCATCTGCGAAGTGGCCATCAGTGTTTAGCTCTCCAGGCCCGCAGCCCCCACACAAGACTGTAATGAAACCCACTGAAGATCGCCGATGCGGCCACCAGCAGAATACCCACCTCCATTACCCAGAGCGGCATGGGGAGACCTGCCATCAGGATAATGATCGCTAGAACAACCAGAACCTGAATAAACGTGTTGAGCTTGCCTGGCATGCTTGGCTCCATCTCAAATCGACCCACGCCGTAATGATACATGAGCCCACCGGCGACGATCACCAGGTCACGACCAAGAACCAGCACAAACAGCCAAAGTGGAAGAATGCCGGTGTAGGTCAGCATCAGGTAGGCCGCTATCAGCAGGGCTTTGTCTGCCAGCGGATCAGCCACGGCGCCTAGTCGGGAGCGCCAGTTATAGTGACGAGCCAGAAAGCCATCAAGGGCGTCGGTTGTGGCGGCGATCGCAAAGATGAGCAGCGACAGCCGATAGTTGCCTGCCAGCAACGCACCGGCAAACGGAATCACAAGCAACACCCGCAAAAACGTCAGCGCATTGGGAATCCACCGCCACCGGCGCAATGTCACAAACGGCCCTCCGCCGACGCTCAGTCGCTGCCACCGCGAACAACCGGAGCCGGCTGCCAGCGGTAGTAAAGCACCTGATACAGAGATTCAAACGCCTGCTCGGCATCCTGTTCGTCACCATCCAGAAGTGGCTGGTACAGGAACAAGGCCGTCTCGGGGTTCTGGTCATCGGCCTCAGCCGGCTCAACCACCAGCTGAGGGTCCAGCTTCGGCTCGCTCGCGGGCGCCGCTCTGGCGGGGTCTCTTTCCTCCGGCTGACCTTCCATCACAACAAAGCGCGGGTCCAGTGCAATATACTGCTTGAGCTGGTCCAGCTCGCCGGTGAACGTAACCTGGACCGTCAGGCGATCATTCCGCACTCGCGAGGCACCCACAGAAACCACGGGGGTGAAGCCGCTCAGAGCTTTGCCAATCTGACCATAGTCCGCCAGCGAAGATGCCCCCTCGAGTACGATATCCACTCGCGGTGAATCGCCAACCTCCCCGGCTGCCACCGCATATCGGCTGGCGTAAGCATCTGCCCAACGCCCAACGACGGCTCGGGCAAGCTCAGCGGGGTTGTCTGCCGTCACCGATTGCTCAGCACTCCCCATACTCATGCCATCAAACACCCAACCAGCACGCCATTGGCCGCCGGAGCGACTAACTCTCATCAACGCCAAGGCGTCGTGGGACATATCAGCCGATGCGTCACGGATGCGGCCGGTAAACTGGCCCCACAAGTCTGACAGCAAGGCGCGATCGCCCTGAACGCTTTGGGGTGGGAACGCGACCGGCAAGCCGCGCTCCTCCGCAGCCGCCATAAGATGCTGCCGCCAACTGGCCGTGGCGCTATCTTCGCCCCCTGATTCATCCGGGGAGGCTACCACCAGCTTTCGGTCCCCCCTGTCTTCAACCGCCACCCAGGCCAGAGTTAACGGGCGGTTAGCACCCCAGACCGGCGCGCTAATGGACGCAAGCGCACGGTTAACCCCCACCGCACCAAAGCTCATCTGCATTCTCGATTCGCCGTCATTGCGACGAACCTGATAAGCCAGCAGCAGCGACTCGGCATTGGCAAGCACCTCGTCAATGCCGTCCAGTTCGAGCACATCGCGACTGCCCGACACCCGAACCATGACCCTACGCAAACCTTCGGCATATCCGGCCTGCAGATCGTCAGCGCCGGTGCCATCGACGGCAACGTCAACGTTGTAAAGGCCTGAAACCGTAACGGCCGCGGCCGGTCCAGCGAGCGTCAGCAGCAAACTGGCCGCTGCTGCGACTAAAAAGGCGACGCTTCTGAACATTTTCATGTGAATTCTTCCTGATTCAGTCATGTAACACCCTGACGTTCCCATGATTGGCGCACAGGATACACCAACCGTTCTGACGAGAGTAGCAAGGGTCCGTTGCGGGTTGGCAATGAAGTATCACGAATATTTGCCCGCTTTGCCGAATACCGGTTGGAGCACCCGTGCGCACCTGCTAAAATCCGCCGCCTGACCCACAGGCCAATGGTTACAATCCCATGAGCGAACACAAGCCGTCCCTCACCTATCGCGATGCTGGCGTTGATATCGACGCAGGCAACGATCTGGTAGACCGTATCAAGAATACCGCAGCCCGTACCCGTCGTCCCGAAGTGCTCGGCGGCCTCGGCGGTTTTGGCGCCATGGTGTCCATCCCGGCCGGTTACCGGGAGCCCGTTCTTGTATCCGGCACTGACGGTGTGGGCACCAAACTGCGCCTGGCCATGCAATTGGAGAAGCATGACACCATCGGTATCGACCTGGTCGCCATGTGCGTTAACGACCTGATCGTCGGCGGCGCCGAGCCACTGTTCTTCCTTGACTACTATGCAACCGGCAAACTCAATGTCGACATCGCCGCCCAGGTGGTTGATGGCATCGGTACCGGCTGCGAGCTCTCGGGCTGCTCCCTGGTGGGCGGTGAGACGGCTGAAATGCCGGGGATGTATGAAGGCGAAGATTACGACCTGGCGGGGTTCTGTGTCGGCATCGTTGAGCGCAGCGAAGTCATTGATGGTAGTCGCGCCCAACCGGGCGATGTGCTGCTGGCTCTTGGATCGTCCGGTCCGCACTCCAACGGTTATTCTCTGATCCGCAAGATTATTGAGATCAGCGATGCGGACCTAAGTCAGCCAATGGGCGACACCACCCTAGCCCAGGCCCTCATGGCGCCAACGCGTATTTATGTAAAGAACCTGCTGCAACTGATTCGCGAAGTAGACGTCCGCGCACTGTCGCACATTACCGGTGGTGGCCTGCCTGAGAATATCCCCAGGGTGCTGCCGAAAGGCACCGTTGCCGCTATCGACACCCAAAGCTGGGAACTACCCCCGGTATTCCAGTGGTTGAAAGATGCCGGCGGCGTGGCGATCGAAGAGATGTATCGCACCTTTAACTGCGGTATTGGCATGATCGTGTGCGTACCCGCTGACCAGAAAGACCTTGCCATCGACACCCTCAACGCCATGGGTGAAAAGGTCTGGCAGGTAGGGGTACTCGAGAGTGCCAAGGCGAGTGATGCCAAGCCTGAAGTGCGCTACGCTCCGGGACTCGTGACGGCATGAAGGCTGATTCTGCGCCGCTTCCGACCATATTGGTGCTGGCTTCTGGCAGCGGCACCAATCTGCAGGCTCTCATTGAGGCCTCTCGCGAGCGGGATTTTCCCGGCGAAATCATTGCGGTAGGTTGCAACACGCCGGGGGCCTTTGCTCTCGAGCGTGCGGCCCAGGCCAACATCAAGACCTTTGTGATCAATCACAAAAGTTATGGCTCACGGGAAGAGTTTGATGGCGCCCTGATGGCTGAGATCCGCCGGCTCAATCCGGATCTGATTGTGCTGGCAGGATTTATGCGCATCCTCACCGGCGACTTTGTCCGGGCCTTTCGCGGCCAGATGCTGAACGTTCATCCCTCCCTTCTTCCTGCTTACACGGGGCTCAACACCCACCAACGGGTACTCGACGCCGGGGACCCAAAGCATGGCGTATCAATTCATTTCGTCACAGAAGAGCTGGATGGCGGGCCGGTGATTGCCCAGGCCGAAGTGACTGTGGCCAAAGGGGACACTGCGGATTCGCTTGCTGAGCGGGTCCAGCAGCAGGAACACATCCTTTACCCCATCGTGGTGCGCTGGTTCTGCGAAGGTCGAATTCAGCTCGGGACGGACGGCGTGTTGTTCGATGGCGAATTAATGAGTCAACCGATGCGGCTGCCCAGCAACTGAACAGATTGTCATCCCCCGGCCGCTTGGGAACCGCTACACTGTCGCCATGACCTACAGTGAAAGAGGCTCCGGATGCATACAAAACAGACTGTAACTCGCATCACCGCTTGCCTGGCCGGGCTCTGGCTTTGCCTGGCAACGCTCACCGCTACAGCGGCGGACACCGACAATACAAGTCCGGCATTGACCCCGTATGAAGCAAGTTACTCCGCAGCCATGTCCAAAGGCGTCAGCCTCAACGGTTCCGGCACCCGGTCACTGAGCGACCAGGGCAACAACGTCTGGCTGTATCGAACCGAGGTAGAATCATTTATTGCGGATATCAACGAATCACTGGTGTTTCTCTGGGAAGATGGCCAGGTTGTCCCCCTGCGGTATCGCTACCGCATGGCCGGTTTTCTGATCAAGAATCGGGAACAATCCATCGATTTTGACTGGCAGACCGGCATCGCCAAGGGCAAATACCGGGGCAAATCCTTTGAACTGGAACTTCAGGAAGGGGTGCTTGACCCTCTGGGGTTTCAACTGCAGCTGCATCAGGACCTGAAAGCCGGCAAACGCGACGTCACCTATCAGGTCATTGATAAGGGCAGCTACGACGAGGACCGATTTGCGGTGATCGACGAAGAGAGCATTAACGCCAACGGCCGCAGTATAAAAACCCTGAAAGCCGAAAAAGTCCGCGATGAAGACGCCAAACGCCAGACCCTGATGTGGTTTGATCCGGAGCAGGACCACCTGCTGGTCCGTTTACTCCAGGTCGAGCCGGATGGCAGCGAGTACGAATTGCGCCTGAAAGAAGCCAGCATCGGGGAATGAGCCATTGCGCGGCCGGGGCACACATCAGTCAGCGATGTCGTGCTCCTGCCACACGGCTTTCACCTCATCCGCAATAATCCGCAAACCTTCGGCAACCTGGTCATCATCCTGTGAGTAAGTGACCCGCAAGCATTCATGGCGATGTTTCCAGTCATCTGCCGGCAAACCGGGGAAGAAATAATGCCCCGACACCACAAGCACCCCCCTCTCCTTCAAGCGCTGATAAAGCTGCAAGCTTGAAATGGGCAGATCCGGGAACCAGAGCCACAGGAACATCGCGCCCTCAGGCTTGTGGATGTACCAACGGCAACTGTCCTCACCCATGGCGTCCCGAAATACCGCAACCGCTTTCTCCATTTTGGCCTTGTAGAACGGGCACACCACATCCCGGCTCAACGACAGTATTTCGCCAGACCGGACCAGTGGTTCCGCCAGCATGGCACCGAAACTGCCTGTAGCCAGATTCATGATGGCATTGATGCCAGACAGCGCCTTAATCACCGGCGCCGCGGCAATTACGATCCCGGTGCGCGCGGCCGGCAAGCCCAGCTTGGACAGGCTCAGGCACAGAATGATCTGCTCGTTCCAGGTTGGCTGCGCATCGACAAACAGCAAGCTCGGGAAGGGTGTGCCGTAGGCTCCATCCACGATTAATGGAATGTCGTGCTGCCTGGCAAGCACTTCAAGCCGGGCCAGCTCTTCGTCCGTGATGACGTTCCCGGTCGGATTGGTGGGCCGGGAGACGCAAATGGCGCCGGTTTCGCCGGTCACATCGACGGCATCAAAATCGACCCGGTATTTGAACTCATGGGCATCGGTGAAGGAGATGTCCGGTTGCACCGCGTGGAACAGACCAGGCTCGATACCCGCATCGGCATAACCGATATACTCCGGCGCCAACGGAAGCAAAATATGCTTACGATGACCATCGCCGTAATCGCCAGCGAACATATTGAACAGCATGAAAAAGGCCGCCTGACTGCCATTGGTCAGTGCAATGTTGTCCGCGGTCAGCCCCCAGTCGTATTCACGGTTCAGCAGTTCGGTCAGCGACGCGATAAACTGCTTTTCACCCTGCGGAGGATCATAGACTCCCACCATCCGGCGCACCTGGCCTTCGTCCGCCGCCATTCCCGCAAGAATCTCCTGTACCCGACTCTGAATCTCTGGAATGTGCCCGGGGTTGCCGCCGCCCATCATGATCATGCCCTCACCGGAGGCCATGGCGTTACCCAGGTCATCCATAAGTGAGGTGATGCCGGCATCGGCGGTGAATTTCCGACCAAAAGCAGAGAGTTTCATGACGTCTATCCTTTCAAAAACAGGGAATCAGGTGTACTCAATAAGTGTAGTCGGCGCCGGGTGGCTCAACTATCGAGGGAAATGCCCAGATTGCTAACACCGTCATTGGCGGCATCGCTGCGCAGCTGGTCGACAAACTCCTGCCGGGGCGTGCGCTGGCGCTTGAGCGCAAGCACCACATCGCGCTGGAAGACTTTATCTTCCTTGAGCAGTGGGTGCAGCTCAAACAATCGGACCAGCTCGTCTTCGTCCATACCCTCACCTTCGGACATTTCGACAAAGTCCATCACTGTGCCGGTGGCCAGTTGCGACGCTTCAGTCGCCCGATGTTTGTTAGGATTCAGGCGGTTGAGCAGGGCCTGCTCCAGCAGCTGGCAAAAGTCGAACGCCGGGTATACGCCGTAGGCGTCGTAGTCGTCGACGTTTGGGCTGAGGGATTCGAGTTTGCTCAATAGCTGAGGGATGGCGGCTTCTTCCGCTTCCTGTTGAAGCGTGCCCCAGGCAAGGTCGAGCAGCTGCCGCATTTTGCCGCCGCTTTTCATGCCAACGGCGTCTGCAAACAGAGCATAGTTGGGGAAGCCTCGCTCGGCGAGGGCCAGCAGGAAGGCGCATTCGCGCCAGCCCTGCAGTTGTGAGACGGCTTTAAGAAACTGGTTGGCGTTCATGTCCTGGGCAGGGTCACGCCGGTCTGACCAAGGTATTTGCCGCCCCGGTCTTTATAGCTGGTTTCGCAGATTTCGTCAGACTCGAAGAACAGCATCTGAGCAACGCCTTCGTTGGCGTAGATTTTCGCCGGCAGGTTGGTGGTGTTGGAAAATTCCAGAGTCACCTGGCCCTCCCACTCGGGTTCCAGCGGGGTAACGTTGACGATGATGCCGCAGCGAGCATAAGTGCTTTTGCCGAGGCAGATAGTCAGTACACTTCTGGGGATGCGGAAGTACTCAACAGTGCGCGCCAGGGCAAAGCTGTTCGGCGGAATCACGCAGACGTCGCTGGTCACGTTCACGAAGCTGTTTTCGTCGAAGTTTTTGGGGTCGACGGTGGCACTGTGCACGTTGGTGAAAATTTTGAACTCGTTGCTGCAGCGTACGTCGTAGCCGTAGCTGGACGTGCCGTAGGAGATGACGCGGCCTTTTTCGTTTTCACGAACTTGCCCGGCTTCGAAGGGTTCGATCATGCCGTGCTGCTCGGACATCCGGCGGATCCACTTATCGGACTTGATGCTCATGGTGAATTCTCGTTTCCAGCTGGGAAAAATTGTGGCGTAGTTTACCTTGTACTGCGGTGGCTGTCGAAGGTCTGGGATTGCGCCCCCAAAACCGCTACGCCCGATGACTGCGACATCAGGCCCTTCTGTCCAAAAACCGCTACGAGCACATCCATGTGCGCTTCTCTCAGGCCATCCCTGGCCTTCGACATTTTTGGACAGAAGGGCCTGACGCCGCGACCAGACTACGGAGCTGGAGTCACTATCCACCCAATCTTGGTCAATGCTCAGCTACGGAAACACTCGAAATCGTTCCACCCAGATTCCGTTCCCGGGTAGACAATTCCGCCCCCACCCTTCGGGCAATATCGCGATAACGCAGCGCCACTTCGGACTCTGGCTCGGCAACCACGGTGGGCGAACCACTGTCGGTCTGTTCACGAATGGTCATGTGCAGGGGCAACTGGCCCAGCAAGATGGTGTCGTATTCTTCTGCGATTCGTTCGCCACCACCATGGCCAAACAGCGGCTCTTCGTGGCCGCAGTTGCTGCAGATATGGACACTCATGTTTTCGACCACGCCAATCACCGGCACTTCGACTTTGCGGAACATTTCGATGCCTTTTTTGCCGTCCAGCAGGGCAATGTCCTGGGGGGTGGTGACAATGACGGCGCCGGTAACCGGGACTTTCTGGCCGAGGGTGAGCTGGATGTCGCCGGTGCCGGGGGGCATGTCGACGATCAGGTAGTCGAGCTCATCCCACAGGGTTTGTTCCAGCAGCTGCATGACCGCACCGCTGACCATGGGGCCGCGCCAGGCCATGGGGGTTTTGTCAGTGGTGACGAAAGCCATGGAGTTGGCTTGCAGGCCGTGGGCCTGGATGGGCACGAAGTATTTGTTTTCTCGCACGTCCGGGCGCTTACCTTCGGGCACGCCGAGCATCATGCCGATGCTGGGGCCGTAGATGTCGGCGTCGAGGATACCCACTCTCGCGCCTTCAGCGTGCAGGGCGAGGGCGAGGTTGACGGCGGTGGTCGATTTGCCCACGCCACCTTTTCCGGAGGCGACGGCAATGATGTTTTTCACGCCCGGGACAGTGGCAATGTCTTTGTTGACTTTACAGGCGTAAATTTTCTGACCCACGTGGACGTCGGCACTTTCAACGCCGTCGACGAATTCCAGGGCGTTGGCAACAATCTGTTTCAGGCCACCGGCAATGCCTTTGCTGGGGTATGGGAGTTCCACCATCAGGGTGACCTTGCCCTGATCGTCTGCAGCGAGGGATTTGACGGCGCCCAGTTCGTAAAGGTCTTTGTTCAGGTAGGGGTCCCGGTATTCGCGGACGGCTTGTTCGAGTGCCTGCTGGGAAATCTGGGTCATCGGAGTCTCCGGAATAAGCGAATCACCTTGAATGCAGGTGAAAAAAGATGGCTTGGAAGGTATCATCTGTGGCCGTTTCTGACCATATGGGGTCTTTACCTGGAACAATCAATTCGGATTGCTGCCAGAACCCCGTTTGTCTTTCCAACCCGCATCAAGATAAGGTTCGGACATCACCATGACGCAAGCGAGCAAGTCACAGCGCGATATTCTGGTTACCAGCGCCCTGCCCTACGCCAACGGCCCGATTCACCTGGGGCATTTGCTGGAATACATTCAGACGGATATCTGGGTGCGCTATCAGAAGATGCGGGGCCAGAACTGCTATTACGTTTGCGCTGACGATGCCCACGGTACCGCCATCATGTTGCGGGCGGAGCGTGAGGGCATTACGCCGGAGCAGCTGATTGACCGGATTCGTCAGGAGCATCAGGAAGACTTCGCCGGCTTCCACATCCGCTTCGACAACTACCACTCCACTCACTCCGAAGAGAACCAGTATTTCTCGGAGTACATTTACCGCCAGATCCAGGAAAACGGGAATATTGCCACCCGCAAGATTACCCAGTTCTTCGATCCTGAGAAAGAAATGTTCCTGGCGGACCGTTTCATCAAAGGCACCTGCCCCAAGTGCAAAACCGATGACCAGTACGGTGATAACTGTGAAGCCTGTGGCGCTACCTATACGCCAGCGGAGTTGATCAACCCCCGCTCCGCGGTGTCTGGCGCTACGCCGGTGGAGAAAGAGTCCGAGCACTATTTCTTCAAGCTGCCGGAGTTCCACGACTTCCTGAGCAAGTGGACCCGCAGTGGTGCACTGCAGCCGCAAGTGGCCAATAAACTGGCCGAGTGGCTGGATGCCGGCCTGCAGGAATGGGACATCAGCCGGGATGCGCCCTATTTCGGGTTCGAGATTCCGGATGCGCCCGGCAAGTACTTCTACGTCTGGCTGGATGCGCCTATCGGTTACCTGGCCAGTTTCAAGAATCTTTGCAACCGCGAAGGCATTGATTTCGAGCATTTCTGGAAGAAAGATTCCACCGCCGAGGTGTATCACTTCATCGGCAAAGACATCATCAACTTCCACGCGCTGTTCTGGCCGTCCATGCTGCACGATGCCGGCTTCCGCACACCTACGGCAGTCTGGGCCCATGGCTTTGTGACGGTGAACGGGAAAAAGATGTCCAAGTCCCGCGGTACCTTCATCATGGCCCGCACCTTTCTGGATCACCTGGACCCGGAATACCTGCGCTACTACTTTGCGGCCAAGCTGACCGGTGGCGTGGATGACATGGACCTGAACCTGGAAGACTTTGCCGCCCGAGTGAACTCGGATCTGGTCGGCAAGGTGGTCAATATCGCCAGCCGCAGTGCCGGGTTTATCACCAAGCGCTTTGACGGCAAGCTGGGCAAGATCACCGAGCAGGACAAGCTGAAAGAATTTGTCGACGCCGGCGAACAGATTGCCGAGTTTTACGAAACCCGCGAATTCGGCCGCGCCATGCGCCGAATCATGGAGTTGGCCGACATTGCCAACCAATACGTCAACGACGAGCAGCCCTGGGTAATCGCCAAGCAGGAAAGCCAGGACGACAAGCTGCAGGCCATCTGCACCAACGCCCTGAACATGTTCCGCCTGCTGATGACCTATCTGGCGCCGGTACTGCCGAAAACCGCCGAGGCGTCGCAGTCGTTCCTGAATTCGCGGCTCGACTGGAACAACCGTGCCGCCCTGCTGGAAAATCACGGCATCGACAAGTTCAAGCCGCTGATGAACCGGGTTGATATGGCCCAGATCGAGAAGATGCTGGACGCTTCCAAAGAGGAGATGCCGGCAGCCATTGGCCAGCCGGCGCCGGCCGCAGACCTTGAGCCCATTGCCGAGGAAATCGAGTTCGGGGATTTCGCCAAAGTCGATTTGCGAGTGGTCAAAATCGTCAAGGCCGAGCACGTTGAGGGCGCTGACAAGCTTCTTCGCCTGACTCTTGATGTGGGGCATGGTGAACGCAACGTGTTTGCTGGTATCAAGTCTGCCTACAAACCGGAAGATCTGGAAGGCCGTATGACCGTGATGGTCGCCAACCTGAAGCCCCGCAAGATGAAGTTTGGCATGTCGGAAGGTATGGTTCTGGCGGCCGGGCCCGGCGGCAAGGACATTTTCATCCTGTCCCCGGATTCCGGCGCCACGCCGGGTATGCGGGTTATGTAAGCAGCAACATGCAGAGACGCTCCGATGACAGAGTATTTGCTGATATTGGTGAGCACCATTCTGGTGAACAACTTTGTGCTGGTGCAGTTCCTGGGACTGTGCCCGTTCATGGGAGTATCCGGCAAGCTGGAGACCGCTATGGGTATGTCGCTGGCGACCACCTTTGTGCTGACTCTGGCCTCGGTGTGCAGCTATCTGGCGTATACCTATTTGCTGGAACCGCTGGATCTGGCGTTTCTGCGCACCATCACCTTCATCCTGGTAATTGCCGTGGTGGTTCAGTTCACCGAGATGGTGGTGCGCAAAACCAGCCCTCTGCTGTACCGGGTGCTGGGCATTTTTCTGCCACTGATTACCACCAACTGTGCAGTGCTCGGTGTGGCCCTGCTGAACATCAACAAGAACAACAACTTTGTTGAGTCTGTGTTGTACGGCTTTGGTGCTGCCGCCGGGTTTTCGCTGGTGCTGGTTCTGTTTGCCGCCATGCGCGAACGCATCGCCGTGTCTGACGTGCCAGTCGCCTTTCGGGGCGCCTCCATTGGCCTCATTACGGCCGGCCTGATGGCGCTCGCTTTCCTGGGCTTTACCGGCCTGGTTGTGATCTGACGGAGCGGTTGTTATGTGGACAAGCTTCCTGATTGCTGTTGTGGTGCTGCTTGCCCTGGCGCTGGTCTTTGGCGCCCTGCTGGGTTTTGCATCTGAACGCTTCAAGGTTGAGGGCAACCCGCTGGTGGAGCAAATTGATGCGCTGCTGCCGCAAACCCAGTGTGGCCAGTGCGGTTTCCCCGGCTGCCACCCTTACGCAGAAGCTATTGCCAACGGTGAGGCGATCAACAAATGCCCGCCGGGCGGTGAAACCACCATCAAGGCCCTGGCCGACCTGCTGGACGTTGAACCACAACCACTGGATGCCGAACACGGTGCAGAACAAGCCAAACGGGTAGCGGTGATTCGGGAGGACGAATGTATCGGCTGCACCAAGTGCATTCAGGCATGCCCGGTGGATGCCATTCTGGGCGCGGCCAAGCACATGCATACCGTCATCGAAAGCGAGTGCACCGGTTGTGACCTGTGCGTCGAGCCCTGCCCGGTCGACTGCATTGACATGATCACCATCCAACCGGATATCCGCACCTGGACCTGGACACCACCCAAGCCCGACATCATTGCCACCGACCGCCAGGGAGCCAGTGCCTGATGACTCAGTTGTGGGATTTTGCCGGCGGCGTTCACCCGGCCGAAAACAAGCACCAATCAACCAGTCGTCCAATCCGACGGGCCGGCATTCCTGAGCGCCTCATTCTGCCGCTACAGCAACACATTGGCACGCCGGCAGAAGCCATAGTCAGCATCGGTGACCGAGTGCTTAAAGGCCAGAAGATCGCAGAGGTGGCAACAGGCATTGGTGTACCGGTTCATGCGCCGACCTCCGGCACTATCGAGGCCATAGAACAGCAGCAAGTCCCCCACCCCTCCGGCATGGCAGATTGGTGCATCATTCTGAAGCCGGATGGCGAAGACCAGTGGGGCGAGCGCAATCCGGCCAGTGATTATCACCAACTTGGCCGCGACGAGGTTCTGGACAGGATTCGCAACGCGGGCATTTCCGGCATGGGCGGCGCTGGCTTTCCGACCGACATCAAATTACGCCCGCCCCGGGATCGCAAGGTCGAAACGCTTATTCTCAACGGTGCCGAATGCGAGCCCTACATTACTGCCGATGATATGACCATGCGCGAGCTTGCCGACGAGGTCGTCGCTGGCATGAAGGTGATGGCCTGGATTCTTCGTCCATCCCGCTGTGTGGTCGGTATTGAAGACAACAAGCCGGAAGCCATTGAAGCCATGCGCAAGGCGGTTCAGGGCACGCAGATCGAAATTGCGGTGGTGCCCACCAAATACCCGTCAGGCGGCGAAAAACAGCTGGTCCAGATTTTAACCGGACTGGAAGTACCCAGCGGCGGCATTCCTGCCGACATCGGCGTGATGTGCCAGAACGTGGGTACCGCCGTTGCCGTTTCTCGCGCCATTTTTGAAGGTATTCCGCTGATTTCCCGCGTGTTCACCATCTCTGGTGACGCGGTGCAGGAACCCGGCAACTTCGACGTGTTGATCGGCACGCCGGTCAGCGATTTACTGGCAGCCGCCGGGTTGCAAGCCGACAAGCTGAACCGCCTGGTACTGGGCGGTCCCATGATGGGCTACACCCTGACCACCGACCAGATCCCGGTCATCAAGACCTCCAACTGTGTGATTGCCGCCACCCGCGCCGAGTTGCCGGCACCACCGCCGGAACAACCCTGTATTCGCTGCGGCGAGTGCGCAGAGGTCTGCCCCATGGAACTCCTGCCACAGCAGTTGTTCTGGTATTCGAAGGCAACGGAGTTTGAGAAGGCCGAACACCTGAACCTGTTTGACTGCATTGAATGTGGCGCATGCTCCTACGTTTGCCCGAGCTCTATTCCCCTGGTGCAGTATTACCGCTTTGCCAAAGGAGAGATCCGTACGCAACGTGCCGAGCAATTGAAGTCTGATCGTGCCCGTGAACGTTTCGAGGCCCGCCAGGCGCGCCTTGAACGGGAGCAACAGGAGAAAGAGCTGCGGCGCAAAGAGCGCGCCAAAGCCGCCGCCGAGGCTCAGGCCCAGAAGCAAGCAGAAGCAGAGCAAACCGTGAGCCAGGGTGACGCTGTGGATAATCGCGATGCCAAAGCGGCGTTGGTGCAACAGGCACTGGAACGGAAGAAAGCCAAAGCCGCTCAGGCAACAGAATCCACCCAGCAGGCACCCACGAAACCCGCTGAAAAACCAGATATTGAGGCGCTGGAGAAACAACTGACCCAGGCCGAGGCCAAGCTGAACACCATGCAGACCATGCTGGATGACGCAAAAACACAGCAAGCCGACAACGTGGACAAGCTGGAACGGGCTGTCGCCAAGAATCACGACCGGGTTGTACGTGCCCGTGAGGCGTTGGCAGAGGCCCATAAACTGGCGGGCACCGAATCCAGCCCGCAGCTGTCCGAGTAACCCATTGCAGGATCCGTCATGGCATTAGTTCAACAAACATCACCCCATGCCCGCAATGCCCGACCAACATCACGGGTAATGCTCTGGGTTATGCTGGCCACAGTGCCGGGCCTGATTGCCCAGACCCTGTTCTTTGGCTGGGGCAATCTGATCAATGTAGTCTGGTGCGTGGCGCTGGCACTGGGCTCTGAAGCCGTGATCCTGAAACTTCGCGACAAACCCATCGCCTTTTTCCTGAAAGACAATACCGCTGCCGTCACCGGCTTGCTGCTGGGCCTGTCGCTGCCCCAGTTTGCGCCTTGGTGGGTATCCGGCATTGCCGTCATTTCCGCCATCGTGGTGGCCAAGCAGCTCTACGGTGGGCTGGGATCCAACCCGTTCAACCCGGCCATGGTGGGCTACGCTCTGGTGCTGATCTCCTTCCCGGTGGCTATGACCACCAACTGGGCGCAACCTGCGACCCTGTGGGCCGGGGCACCCGGTTTCAGCGAAACCCTGGCAACTATTTTTTCCGCCAGTCAGACCAGCATCGATGCCTGGACCATGGCGACCCCGCTGGACGAATACAAACACAAAATTGCCACATTTACCGCTGCCGAGGTCCTGCAACACCCAACCTTTGGCGATCTGGTGGCAAGGGGCTGGGAATGGGTCAATTTGGCGTTTCTCGCCGGTGGCCTGGTGTTAATCTGGCTCAGAATCATTACCTGGCACATTCCGGTTGCGTTCCTCGGCGCCATCGCCGTCATGAGCCTGGCGTTCGGCAGCAACGCGGATCAATACGCACCATTACAACTGCACCTGCTGGCCGGCGGCACCATGCTCGGCGCCTTCTTCATAGCAACAGATCCTGTGTCTGCGGCCACTAGCCATCAGGGCAAGCTCATTTATGGCGCCGGTATCGGCGTGCTGATCTACCTGATCCGCACCTGGGGTAACTACCCGGACGCCGTGGCCTTCAGCGTACTGTTACTGAACTTCGCAGTACCTTTTATCGATCACTACACACCGCCCAGAACCTATGGCCACCACAAAGCCCGGCGCGGTGTGCCCGGCAAGAACGGAGGCTGACCCATGAATGCGCTCACCACCTCCATCCGCCGCAGCGCCATCGGACTTGGCCTGTTCGCCGTGATAACCGGCGGCACCATCGCCCTGACCCAGGGTGTGACGAAAGATCGGATACAGGAACAGGCCGCCCGCGCAGAAGCCAGGGCACTGTTCGAGATTATTCCCGAGCATCAGCACGACAACGACCTGCTTCGCGATGTCGTCACCCTGCCCGCCAACACCCGACAGCCCGCGTCAGGGCCGGTAAACGTCTGGGTGGCGAGGCGGGATGGCCGGCCCATTGGCATTATCATGCCGGCAGTCGCCCCTGATGGTTATTCCGGAGAGATCCGGTTACTGGTTGGCCTTGATCTGGATGGTAAAGTCCTGGGTGTGCGGGTGACCAACCACAGGGAAACTCCGGGGCTGGGCGACCGGATCGAGACCCGAAAATCCGACTGGGTCTACAGTTTTGATGGCCGCTCTCTGGGCAACCCGCCCGCCAATCAATGGAACGTCAAGAAAAACGGCGGTGTCTTTGATCAGTTTACCGGCGCGACCATTACCCCTCGGGCCGTCGTCAAGGCTGTACATCACTCTCTGAGCTATTTTCGCCAGAACAGGGAGGTCATTCGGGAGCGCCTGAACGAGCCACCCTCCCCCCGGAACCGACAGCTGACACCGGAAGCAATTGCTGGTGAAGCCAACCCTGCGGAGCATTCCTGATCATGGCGACAAAATCTTCCAGTGAAATCATCAAGGACGGTCTTTGGACCAATAACCCGGCGCTGGTTCAGGTGCTTGGCCTGTGCCCGCTGCTGGCGGTCACCAGCACCGTGGTGAACGCCATTGGCCTTGGCATCGCCACACTCATGGTGTTGATTGGCTCGAACCTGTCGGTCTCGCTCATTCGTAATTTCGTCAACGAATCGGTGCGGCTTCCGGCGTTTGTTATGATCATCGCATCCTTTGTGACCTGCGCCGAATTGCTGATGCAGGCGTTCACTTATGAGCTCTATCAGATTCTCGGTATTTTTATCCCGCTGATAGTCACCAATTGCGCGATTCTGGGCCGGGCCGATGCTTTCGCATCAAAGAATCCGCCACTGCCCGCGTTGCTGGACGGCACCATGATGGGATTGGGGTTTCTGGCGGTGTTAATTATTCTGGGCGGGATGCGCGAACTGATTGGTCAGGGCACGCTGTTTGCCGATATGCACCTTTTGCTCGGACCCATGGCCTCTGACTGGGTCATTCAGCCCTTCGAGCACTACCCGGACATGCTGTTCATGGTGCTGCCTCCCGGCGCGTTCATGGGCCTTGGCCTGCTCATTGCGTTGAAAAACAGCATTGATCACCGCCTCAAAGAGCGAAGGCTTGCCGCTGAACCGGCTCATGCCGGTCCTGGCAGTAAACGGGTCAGGGTTACTGGCAACGTTTCCTGAACCTGACCCAACTTTCTGAATCCGGAAGATCATGAACAAAGAAAAGCGTACCGAGATTTTTACACGGCTGCGGGACGAGAACCCCAATCCCACTACGGAATTGAACTACAGCAATCCGTTTGAGTTGCTGATCGCCGTGATCCTGTCGGCACAGGCCACCGATGTGGGCGTTAACAAGGCTACTGACAAGTTATACCCGGTGGCCAATACTCCAGAAGCCATCTACGCGCTGGGCGTAGACGGCCTGAAGGAATACATAAAAACCATCGGCCTGTTCAACAGCAAAGCTGAAAACGTCATCAAAACCTGCCGGATCCTGATTGAAAAGCACAACAGTCAGGTCCCGGATAACCGTGAAGACCTGGAGGCATTACCCGGTGTCGGCAGAAAAACCGCCAACGTGGTATTGAACACCGCTTTCCGCCAGCCCGCCATGGCAGTTGACACTCATATCTTCCGGGTCTCGAACCGAACCGGCATTGCACCAGGCAAAAACGTGCTGGAAGTGGAAAAACGGTTAATGCGACTGATCCCGAAAGACTTCCTGATGGATGCCCACCACTGGCTTATTCTGCATGGCCGTTACACCTGTACCGCCCGAAAGCCAAAATGCGGTGCCTGTCTGATTGAAGATCTGTGCGAGTTCAAGCAAAAACGCGACTATCAGTAAGTCGGCCTGACATCAAAACGCCGGCGAATGCCGGCGTTTTGATGTCAGGCCGGGGCAATCGATCAACGCTTGCCCAGCATCCTCTCTTTCAGGTCTTTCTGAGCTGGCTTGTCAGACAGCCAAATACCGAATAATGCTTTCTTGAACTCCAGATCACCAACGCTGTCTCGCTGCTCGCCGTTCTTCAGAACCTGAACACCGGAGCCCGGCACGTAGACCAGGTCAAACACGTCGCCTTCCTGGATCTCCTCCTGGAACACCGCCATGAACTGATCCACGTCGGCCTGGATCGATGACAGGTCGCCACCGGTAGCCGCCTGGAAGCCGCCCATCGTTGCTTCCGTCATACGCTCGCTGGTGATCATGCCCGAGGTAATGTGCAGCGTGATCGCTTGAGGCTCATCAGCTGAAATTACGGCCTCGGCGTCGTCCACCTTCTCCGGCACATAAAGACCGCCGACATAAAGATTCATGAACCACTTGGAGCGAGTACCTGCACCATTCAACTGGAGCTCTTTTCCCATGGCCGAATAGGTGTCTGGCACGTCCACGCCGTCGACAGTCAGTGCATGGGCAGGCATTGCCAGAGCGCCGACAAGCAGTAAAGAAGCACAACTGGTGATTAGGGTCTTGTTCATCGTCCTTTCCTTTCGATCATTATTATTGAGTGTTTCATCCGCCACCGGGTCAACTCCCACATTCTGCCCGGAGCGGCCATTCTAACAATGAAAAATACAGAGCTATCGCCACTTGGTTCTCATTTGCTGCCACATTTAACAAAAAAGCCGACCTCGTTTCCGTGGCCGGCTTTTTGCAATTCCCGGGCGCTATGGCCTATTTGAACAGCAGGTTTCCAGACAAACCTTCTTTCTCCAGAATTTCCCTGAGCCGGCGTAACGCTTCAACTTGTATCTGACGAACTCGTTCGCGGGTCAAGCCGATCTCCTGGCCGACTTCCTCCAGCGTGCTGATGGGATAGCCTCGAAGCCCGAACCGGCGAGACAAGACTTCCTGCTGTTTGTCGCTGAGCTGATCGATCCATTTCTCGAGGCAGGAGCACATGTTGTTATCCTGCAGCAGGTCGGCTGGATCAGAGGCGCCCTCATCCGCAACCGTATCCATCAGCGATTTATCACTACCAACACCAATTGGCGTGTCCATCGAGGCAACGCGCTCGTTCAATCCAAGCATGCGTTTGACGTCTTGTACCGGCTTATCGACTTTGCGGGCGATCTCTTCTGCGGTTGGCTCGTGATCGAGCTTTTGTGTCAGTTCGCGCGCCGCACGGAGGTACAGGTTTAATTCTTTGACGACGTGAATTGGTAAGCGGATGGTGCGGGTCTGGTTCATGATCGCCCGCTCAATGGTTTGGCGGATCCACCAGGTTGCGTAGGTCGAAAAACGGAAGCCTCGCTCCGGGTCGAACTTTTCGACCGCACGGATCAGCCCGAGATTGCCTTCCTCAATCAGGTCAAGCAGGGTAAGACCCCTGTTCACATAGCGTCGAGCGATCTTTACAACCAGTCTCAGGTTGCTTTCAATCATCCGTTTGCGCCCGGATTCTTCACCTTTGCGAGCCAGGCGCGCAAAGTATACTTCTTCTTCCGGTGTGAGCAGTGGTGAAAAACCGATTTCATTGAGGTACAGCTGAGTAGCATCAAGCTGTTTGGAACTGGTGTAATACTTTCCCTTGGCAGGAAAATCGTCTTCGACTTCGGCCACTGTGTCGTCTGACGATGGTTTTTCCGGTTTATCTTCTGCTAACTGATGCTCGTCTGCGTCTTCGATATCTTCAACGCGATCAATAATGATGTCTTCTTGCTCTGCTGACATAGTCTACCCCGCCTCTCAATAATCCTGTTGTCGCCCGTTACTTCTTGTTATTGCGGACTTACTCCAATAATGGCTTTTGTCAGGACATTTGCTTGTTGGCTGGCAATCACAGTTGCCGTTATTGTTTTTCTACTACGCGGTTTTCAGTCAGGCCTTCCCGGCAATCCTATCGAAAACAGGTTACAGATTTTCGATTTCTTCAGCGTCTTGGCAAGTATCTGGCCGGATCAACTGGGTTGCCATTTCTACGAATCTCGAAGTGCAACACTGGCTTATCAGTACCAGAACTACCCAATTCAGCGATCACCTGTCCAGCTTTTACATCCTCCCCTTCTTGCACCAATATCTTGCGGTTGTGGGCGTAAGCGCTCAAATACTGTTCATTGTGATTGACGATAATCAGGTTCCCGTAACCCAGTAACCCACTACCGGCATACACCACATTACCACCCGCCGCCGCTTTCACAGCATCCCCGGGTTTCCCGGCAATATCAATACCTTTATTGACTTTTCCTGACTCTGAAAAGTTTGCAATAACAGTGCCAGAGTGCGGCCATTGCCAGCGGATATTGCCAACGGTCTGGCTACCGGTCGTTCTTTGGGAGGGGGGCGTAGCCGCCCGAGAGGGTGGTGCGGATGCTGTTCGGGCCGGCGGCTTGGCGCTGGCCGACGGTTGACTTGCAGCGGGAGCCTGGCGTGGCGGCGGTGATGACGCCTGGGCCGTTTGGCGAATACGGCCTTTCTGGTCCAGCCGGAGTACCTGACCGGCCCGGATCGTCCAGGGTGGCGACATACCGTTGGCATCGCCGAGTTCGCGATAGTCGCGGCCATAACGCCAGGCAATGCCATAAAGGGTTTCCCCCGGCTTGACCACATGACTGCCCCAGTAAACCGGCGGGTTGTAGAGGTCATCGCCATAAATCGCGTTGGTATTACAACCGGCAAGCATCAAGGCGGACATCAGCAAAGCCAGCGTTGCGGCACGTTTTGCTGACAGATCCCGGCACACACCGTCCCCAACAGACCAGAGCCTGAAACGGAGAACAGCCTTACTATGCCGATAAAGATTAGTCACGTAATAAAAAACGCCTGATTATGATAAATCCATCTAAGAAACGAACCGCAAGCGATGCAGCTTCTCATGTGTCAGGACTAACTTATTAATATATTGCACGATTCATGAACAAGTCCAAGTTACTCTCCGCACAGGATTGTTACCGTCCGGAACAGTCGTTTTGTGCGCCAGGTAACACTTTTACGGATCAAGACGTCTTGGCGGCCTGCCTGCGCTCTGACCGCCCCCCGAACCACTCCATGGCCAGAACAAGGCCCAAGCCAACCACAGCCATGACCATGGCCAGCAACACCTGGGGGTCCTGACCATAAAGTTGCGCCCAGGTCTCTGGTCCCACCGGAGACTGACTGACTGGCACTTCCTTGCCGGAGCTGTTTACTCGCCAGCTCAGGGTTTCCTGCCAAGGCCAGACCTTGCCAAGTGCACCAATCATAAAGCCGGTCAACAACGCCAGCACGGCATCGTGAAAGTGCCGAAAGGCCAGCGTAATCAGGCGGGCAACGGACAGCAAACCAATCACACACCCGATCAGAAACAGCCCAAGATGGTCCAGCTCAAACGATTTAACGGCCGCCAGTACCGGCGCATACATGCCGATGATGAGCAACAGAAAGCTGCCAGAGATACCCGGTAAAATCATGGCGCAGATAGCCAGTGCGCCCGCGCCGAGAAACGCCAGACCAGACGGGTCCAGCTCACTGGCAGGCAATGTGGTCACCCACCAGGCGAATGCAATGCCGACCACCAATGGCACAACCAGGGCTGGCGACACCCGGCGCACCTGTTGCCCTACGTGCCAGACCGACGCAACAATCAAACCAAAGAAAAAGCTCCAGATCAGCACCGGGTGCTCATCCAGCAACCAGGTAATGAGCGAAGCAAGGCTGGCAACACTGGTCAGCACCCCGGCCAGTAGGCACAACAGGAAATTACCATCCATGGATCGCCAGAAACCGGCAACATCGCCTTTCAGGAACTGTCGAAAGAACGCCACCGGCGCCGCGCTGATAGCCTCAAGCAACCGAAAATAGATACCGGTGATAAACGCAATAGTGCCGCCAGACACGCCCGGGACAATATCCGCAGCACCCATCGCCATACCCCGGAAGAACACACCAGCCGGATGATGCTGGCGAGGGATTGAGCGGTCAGGTTGTTGACTCATCAACGAACGACCCCGCCCAGCAATGGCACAAAATGCACTGGCTCCAGCTCTCGCCGCTCAAAACGATCACCTTTACGGATAATCTCCACCAGAACCTGCTCGTACTCACCCACCGGCGCAATCAAAACACCGCCTTCATCGAGCTGCTCCAGCAACTCCCGCGGCACGTCTACCGGTGCGGCGGTAACAATAATGCCGGCAAACGGCCCACGCTCCGGCCAACCCATGCCACCATCGGCATGCTTGAGCATGACATTGCGGATATTGAGCTGGCGCAGCCTGTCCCGCGCACGCTCCTGCAGGGGGCGAATACGCTCAACGCTGTAGATCTCTGGAAACAGCTGTGACAAAACTGTGGTCTGATACCCGGAGCCGGTGCCCAGCTCAAGTACTCTGGCAGGCTCATGGGCTAGCAGCAGTTCGGTCATGCGGGCCACTGTGTAGGGCTGGGAAAGGGTCTGGCTGTAGCCGATGGGCAAAGACGTATCTTCGTAGGCACGATGGGCAAGCGCTTCATCCAGAAAGATATGTCGGGGAACCTGGCCGATCACATCCAGAACCCGGTCAGATTTTATGCCGGCTTCACGCAACCGCTGCACCAGGCGCATCCGGGTACGCCTTGAGGTCATACCGATGCCTTCAAGCTGCGCACTCATACTTGAACATCTCCGGGGCTGGTAAGGCTGTCCACCCAGTCCCGCAGGCCAGACATTGCCTCATGACGCGTCATGTCGATGTGGACCGGCGTTATCGATACGTAACCTTCGCGCAACGCGTGAAAGTCCGTGCCGGGCCCGGCATCACCGCCACGACCGGCGGCTCCGATCCAGTACCTTTGTTTGCCCCTGGGGCACGTCATGGGAACCGCACCCTCAGCCCGCTCCCGATTACCCAGCCGGGTTACCCGAAAACCGGCCAGTTCACTCCAGGGCACATCGGGTACGTTGACATTCAGTATCGATCGGGGGCCAAGCGACAATGCACGGGTGCTCTCCAGCAATAGCCGCACAACCCGGGCTGCCGTTTCGTAGTGAAAGTGGCCGTTGTTGACCAACGAGACCGCAATGGCTGGCAGCCCAAGATGACGACCTTCGGTGGCGGCAGCCACAGTGCCGGAATAGATGATGTCATCGCCCAGATTGGCGTGGGTATTGATCCCGGAAACCACCCGATCAAACGGCTGATCAAACAACCCATTGACCGCCAGATGCACGCAGTCTGTTGGGGTGCCATCCACCGAACGGTAGCCGTTAGGATGCTGCTCAATCGTCAGTGGACGGTTGAGGGTCAGCGCATTGCTGGCACCGCTGTGATCCCGGTCAGGGGCAACCACTTCCAGTTCACCCAACCCCTGAAGCCCCTCGTAAAGAGCCACCAACCCTGGCGAGTGCACGCCATCATCATTGGACAACAAAATACGCACAGTGTTCTCCGCTAGCTTTCTTGCTTGTTATCACGGCTGAGGCTCATGTCCTGCAGCTCAAAAATATCACCCAGCACGGTGGTGGCATACTGCCCGGGCGGCAAAAAGAATTGCAGCCTCAGGGTGCAGTCGTCCAACCATTGCCAGCGCAGTTGTTCTGGCTGACACACCAGCGCACGCCGCTCGGGCTTCATACGGGTACTCAGAAACAGCCTTTCAAACTCCGGGTGGCTGGCAACAACAGCACGCTCAAAGGTTGCCTGCTCTTCGCCGGCGCTGGTGCCACCATCACCCCAGAGCGGGCCGGTAGGAATTCCGCCATCAACGGGCTCGCCGGGCAGGCTCACAAACCAGTTGTCAGCGCTGACCCTTTGCGCCAGCACCTCATTAAACAACCATGAACGTGCCGCCGAAAAGTACAATACGTTTTTCGAGCTGCTTCCGCCACCGCCACGGCTGTGGCGACCGCCCTTCTTTCGGTTCAACCGGGACGGGTCAAGATTCACGGCCCGGGCCAGATTACCACCGCCAATGCCGAACCGCTGCGGACCAAAATAGTTGGGCGCACCCCGCGCCGCCAAGCGCTCCAGCGCCTGATCCAGAAGCTCCCTATCCCCGGACACCTCACGCAGCACCAGATCAAAGCCGTTATTAACATGCTCACCACGCCGCAGTTTGCGGGCGTGACGACGACTTGCCAGCACCGGCCAGCGCTCGGCAATCGCGGTCAGAAGATCCGCATCAGACGCCTCCCGGCCAGGGCAGTACAAACTGAACCACTGCACCGTAATCGCATGGCGGTCTTTCAGGCCACAGAATCCCACCTCAAAAGCTTTGCACCCGGCCAGCGTGGCCAGTTGCTGAGCCACGTACTCGGTGTTGTCTCCGCACTTTTCAAGGCGAACACACACATGCTCACCAGCCCCGGAACGGTCACTCTCAGGTGCCTCAAACTCAGGCCAGAGCTGCTCGGTCACCCGGAAATCCTCCGGTGCAGCCTTCAACAACGCCTTGCCCGGCCGTGTTCCGGATGACGTCGGCCAATCCAACCGCCAGCGAGCCACCGCTTCCGATTGGCTCACAGGCTCACCGGCTCAAGCAAACACACCGCCTGACAGGCAATGCCCTCGCCCCGGCCGGTAAATCCCAGCTTTTCAGTGGTGGTCGCTTTAACACTCACCCGACTCACCGGCACACCAAGATCCTCAGCAATATTCAGCCGCATGGCTTCCACATGAGGCGCAATCTTCGGAGCCTGGGCGATGATCGTGGTATCGACATTCACCACCGAGAAACCTTCCTCCAACACCCGCTGCATCACCCGGCGCAACAAATCCCGGCTATCCGCGCCAGCCCACTCATCACTGGTATCCGGAAATAGATGACCGATATCGCCCAGCGCCACCGCGCCCAGTAAGGCATCCGCCAACGCGTGCAGCAGTGCATCACCGTCAGAATGGGCTTTCAGACCATGACTGTGGGGAATCTCAACACCCCCTAAAATGACAAAATCGCCCTCACAAAAGGCATGGACATCAAAGCCCTGGCCAATACGCATGATTGTCTCCGAAACCAAACAGGAATGAACGTGAAGGGGAAAGCCTTACTGCCGACCGAGAATAAACTCGGCCAGTGCCAGATCCGACGGCACCGTAATCTTGAGATTATCCGCCCGGCCTTCCACTAGAAGAGGCATATTACCGGAAAACTCCATGGCAGAGGACTCATCAGTCACCGCATGGCCATTTTCCAGAGCAGACTCCAGCGCCGCCCTGAGCGCTCCGAACCTAAACATCTGCGGCGTCAACGCCCGCCACAACCGACGACGATCCACCGTCTGATCAACCTCAGGCGGAACACCTTCACCCGCCTGTTTCAACGTATCCGCCACCGGCGCCGCCAGCAGGCCACCCACAGGGTGCTCAAGCAGAGTATCGATCAGGTTGGCAAGATCATGAGGATGCAAACACGGCCGCGCGGCATCGTGCACCAGAACCCAGTCATTATCGTCAGCCTGCTCTTCCAGCGCATGCAATGCCGAAAGCACCGAATCCGCCCGTTCCTTACCACCGGTACAGGTCTGAATGCGGTCGTCCTTAGCAGACTCACTGCCTGGCCACCAATGATCCTGCGCACTCAATGGCACCATGCAGCCTTTAAAGGGGGCGTTATCAAGAAGACGGGATAAAGTGATATCGAGAATAAAGCGGTTGGCAATCTTCAGATACTGCTTGGGGCATTCAGCGTTCATGCGCTGGCCGATGCCAGCGGCGGGAACAATAAGCCAAAGTTCGGAGTTAATCATCGGAAGACCCGAAAAAAGTCAGGAGAGAGCGCCGGGGAGGGTCTCTCCGGGAATGTCGAAGGCCAGGGATGGCCTGAGAGAAGCGCACATGGATGTGCTCGTAGCGGTTCCCGGAGAGACCCTCCCCGGCGCTCGGAACACCCAATGTCGAATTCAGTTTTCGACGACCAGGAAAAACGTCTCGTCTTCACGAATAAGCCCCAGGTTCATTCGGGCCCGCTCCTCTACCGCCCCCTGCTCATTACGAAGATTCCGCACCTCCGCATAAAGCCGGTCATTACGCCCCGCCAACCCGGCATTCTCGGCCCGCTGCTCTGCAATCGCCTTCTCCAGTGACCAAACCTGCGCAAAGCTACCCTCCCCGATCCACAGGCGAACCTGCAGCAGGAGAATCAGCACTACCAGAATAGCCCATAGCGTTTTCATGCAAATCAGCTCAGAAAATAACCAGAATTAAAGTCGGCATCAGCGGCCTAGTATAAACCTTATAGTAGATTAGCAACAAATTTCCGTAAGTCACTGTACAAAAAGGCCATCGTTTCCGAATTTTCATCCAGAACGCGATGGCCTTAACATTTTGTTACCTGCCAGCTACCACTGACAGGCCACAAACTACCGCCCGATCTTAACCCTGACCCTTGATTTCGCTCAGACCAAGGTATGGCGCCTTACCTTCCAGCGCCTCTTCAATACGCAGCAGCTGGTTGTACTTGGCAACCCGATCAGAGCGGCACAAAGAACCAGTCTTGATCTGACCAGCGCAAGTTGCCACCGCCAGATCGGCAATGGTGGTGTCTTCAGTTTCACCGGAACGGTGAGAGATCACCGCCGTGTAACCGGCATCCTGAGCCATCTTGATAGCGTCCAGAGTCTCGGACAGACTGCCGATCTGGTTAAACTTGATCAGAATCGAGTTACCCACACCCTTCTCGATACCCTGCTTCAGGATCTTGGTGTTGGTTACGAACAAGTCATCACCTACCAACTGAACCTTGTCGCCCAGCTTGTCGGTCAACACCTTCCAGCCGTCCCAGTCGCTCTCATCCATGCCGTCTTCAATAGACACGATCGGATAACGCTCGCACAAGCCGGCCAGGTAATCGGCAAAGCCTTCGGAATCGAAACTCTTACCTTCACCAGACAGGTTGTACTGGCCGTCTTTGTAAAACTCGGAAGACGCGCAGTCCAGAGCCAGGGTGACATCTTTGCCCAGCTCATAGCCCGCATTTTCAACCGCTTCCTTGATCACCGCCAGCGCGGCCTCGTTAGACGGCAGGTTCGGCGCAAAACCGCCTTCGTCGCCAACAGCGGTGTTCAGGCCCTGAGCCTTCAGTACTTTTTTCAGGCTGTGAAAGATCTCGGCACCCACGCGCAGCGCCTCGGCAAAGCTTTTCACGGACACCGGCTGGACCATGAATTCCTGGATGTCGACGTTGTTATCCGCGTGCTCACCGCCGTTGAGGATATTCATCATCGGCACCGGCATGGAGAACTCACCGGAGGTGCCGTTTACATCGGCGATGTGCTCGTAAAGCGGCTTACCCAGAGAAGTCGCTGCAGCCTTGGCTGCCGCCAGGGAAACCGCCAGAATAGCGTTAGCGCCCAGATTGGCCTTGTTCTCGGTGCCGTCCAGTTCAATCATGATCTGGTCCAGGCTACGCTGATCCGCAGAATCCTTACCCACCAGGGCATCACGAATCTGGCCATTGATGGCCTCAACCGCTTTGCGAACACCTTTACCCAGGTAACGGGACTTGTCCCCGTCACGCAGTTCCAGCGCTTCGCGGGAACCGGTAGAAGCACCGGAGGGCGCACAAGCACGGCCCAATGTACCGTCCTCGAGAATCACATCTGCCTCTACTGTCGGGTTACCGCGCGAGTCCAAAACTTCACGAGCTTTGATGTTGGCAATCTTGGTCATGCGAAAATTTCTCCAGATTTTCTGTATCTAAACGGTTCAAGTTGTAAGTTTAGCCTAGAGCAGGTGGGGGATGGCTTTCCGAAACTGTGCGCAGCCATGGATGGCGGAGCCCAAGCGTCACATGGATGTGCCGAAGGAGCGTGTTTCGGAAAGCCATCCCCCACCTGCTCGTATTCCCAAACAGGACAAAAACAAACACCGCCAATCAGGCGGTGTCGATAGGTTTAAAACTCTTAACAAGATCATCCACTGCTTTCACCCGCTGAAGGAATGGCTCCAGCTGGCTCAGGCGCAGGGCGCAAGGGCCATCGCATTTGGCCTGATCCGGGTCAGGATGCGCCTCCAGGAACAATCCGGCCAGGCCCTGTGACATGCCCGCCAGCGCCAGATCAGTCACCTGGGCACGTCGGCCGCCCGCAGAGTCAGAGCGTCCGCCAGGCATTTGCAGCGAATGGGTCACATCAAACATCAACGGCACGTTCATCGACTTCATGATGCCGAAACCGAGCATGTCGACCACCAGGTTATTGTAGCCAAAGCTACTACCGCGCTCGCACAGGATAATCTTGTCGTTACCGGCCTCTTCGCACTTGGTGATGATGTGTTTCATTTCCTGGGGGGCCAGGAACTGCGCCTTCTTGATGTTGATCACTGCACCGGTTTTCGCCATGGCCACCACCAGATCGGTCTGGCGACTCAGGAACGCGGGCAGCTGAATGATGTCGCACACCTCGGCAGCCGGCGCCGCCTGCTCTGGCGTGTGCACATCAGAGATGATCGGCACGCCGAACTTGCTCTTGATGTCTGCCAGAATCTGCAACCCTTTTTCGAGGCCGGGGCCGCGAAACGAGTTGACCGACGAGCGGTTGGCCTTGTCGAACGACGCCTTGAACACGTAAGGAATGCCGAGTTTGCCAGTGGCTTCGACATAAGCCTGGGCCACGTCCATAGCCAGCTCGGGTGATTCCAGTACGTTCATGCCACCGAACAACACGAAAGGTTTGTCGTTCGCAACCTCAATTCCGGCGACGTTCACCATGCGCTGCGCCATGCTCAGGATCCTTTCTTGTTGGCCAGTGCTGCCTCAACAAACCCCTTGAACAGCGGGTGGCCGTCGCGGGGTGTGGAGGTAAATTCCGGGTGGAACTGACACGCCACAAACCAGGGATGATCCGGCGCTTCAACCACTTCCACCAATCGGCCATCAGTAGAGCGACCGGAGATCTTCAGGCCTGCTTCTTCCAACCTGGGCAAGAAGTGATTATTGACCTCGTAGCGGTGACGGTGGCGCTCGCGAATGATTTTCTTGCCGTAGCAGGCCGCAATGGTCGAGCCATCGGTCAACACGCAATCCTGAGCACCCAGGCGCATAGTGCCACCCAGGTCTGAGGCTTCGGTACGTGCTTCCGTGGTGCCACTGGCATCCAGCCATTCGGTAATCAGACCAACCACCGGGGCCGGGCTATGCTCGCGGAACTCGGTGCTGTGGGCGTCTTTCAGACCAGCCACATTGCGGGCGTATTCGATGACAGCCACCTGCATGCCCAGGCAAATACCCAGGTAGGGAACCTTGTTTTCACGGGCGTACTGCACCGTGCGAATCTTGCCTTCCACGCCGCGCTCACCAAAGCCACCCGGCACCAGAATGGCATCAGCGGATTCCAGCACACCGGTGCCGTCGCGTTCGATGTCTTCGGAGTCGATGTAATTGATATTGACCTTGGTGCGGGTCTTGATGCCCGCGTGCAGCAAGGACTCAATCAGGGATTTGTAGGCTTCCAGGAGCTCCATGTACTTGCCGACCATGGCGATGGTGACTTCCTGCTCCGGATTCATCAGGGAATCCACCACGTCGTCCCACTCACTCAGGTCTGCCTCGCGGGCCTGCAGGTTGAAACGCTCGATCACCAGTTGGTCCAGACCGTACTGGTGCAACATGCGAGGAATGGCGTAGATTGACTTGGCATCCTGAAGCGGGATCACCGCCCGCTCTTCAACGTTGGTGAACAACGCGATCTTGCGACGGGAGCTGATATCCACTTCGTGCTCGGAACGGCACAACAGAATATCCGGCTGCAGGCCGATAGAGCGCATTTCCTTCACGGAGTGTTGGGTCGGCTTGGTTTTGATCTCGCCGGCAGTCGCAATGTATGGCACCAGAGTCAGGTGCATGAACAAGGCGCGCTGGGGGCCCACTTCGACCTTGAGCTGACGGCAGGCTTCGAGGAACGGCAGCGATTCGATATCGCCTACGGTTCCGCCCACTTCAATCATGGCTACGTCGGAACCCGCCGCACCCTCAACGACCCGACGCTTGATCTCGTCGGTGATGTGGGGGATGACTTGCACAGTGCCGCCAAGATAATCGCCACGACGCTCTTTGCGGATAACTTCTTCATACACACGGCCGGTGGTGAAGTTGTTACGCTTGCTCATGGGCGTACGAATAAAGCGTTCGTAATGGCCCAGGTCCAGGTCGGTTTCCGCGCCGTCTTCGGTGACAAAAACTTCACCGTGCTGGAACGGGCTCATGGTGCCGGGGTCCACGTTGATGTACGGGTCC
>OFEU01000224.1_pt1 | contig 54874 bp, 36 predicted proteins | sample 1521221 | NCBI WGS metagenome assembly OFEU01 (sample SAMN03766357, study PRJEB24113) | microbial mat metagenome | isolation source: enrichment culture HLUCC-O from microbial mat sample contains cyanobacterium... | reverse complement strand
AATAGGGAATAGGGAATAGGGAATAGGGAATAGGGAATAGGGAATAGGGAATAGGCAAGAGGTTGGGGATTCTCTCCCAATTCAGGGTGTCCTAAGCGAACCTTCACTTGCTATATACAAAGTAGCCAGCACAAAGTAGCCAGCGCTCATCATTGAGATGATAGAGCGCTGGCTACTTTACGAGGGTTTAATACTGGGTTTAATACTTGGGAATTGAGGCATCAATCTCCTCACTCCAGGCGATAATACCGCCTTTGAGATTCGTTCCCTCAATCCCCGCTTCCTTGAGGATCGATAATGCTTTAGCCGATCGCCCCCCGAGCTTACAATGAGCAATTAGACGCTTGCCGTCAAGCATGGATTTGATTTTATCAACTCCGTTCCCCTCCTCAATCTCAGATAAAGGAACCAGAGTTGAGCCGTCAATCTTACCAATGTCATACTCATTGGGATTGCGGACATCCACGAGAACAAAGTCATCAGAACCGCTATCCATCAGCGCTTTCAGTTCCGAGACGGTCATTTCTTGAAGATCCATTTTTTGTTTATTTTCCTCTGCTTTGGCCTGGGGAATCCCACAAAACTGCTCATAATCAATGAGCTTGTCAATTTTGGGGCGTTCCGGATTCGGTCGTAACTTCAATTCCCGGAACGACATCTCCAAGGAATTATACAGTAACAGCCGACCACTCAAGGTGGTGCCGCGACCGAGAATAATCTTCAGGGTTTCCGTCGCCTGAATCACCCCAATCATCCCCGGTAAAATCCCTAACACCCCTCCCTCTGCACAAGAGGGAACCATTCCTGGTGGTGGAGGTTCGGGATATAAGTCTCGATAGTTGGGGCCACCTTCATAGTTAAACACCGTCGCCTGGCCCTCAAAGCGGAAGATAGACCCATAAACGTTGGGTTTGTTGAGTAAAACACAGGCATCATTGACAAGATACCGCGTCGGGAAGTTATCGGTTCCATCGACGACGATATCATAGGGTTCGATGATCTCTAGGGCATTCTCGGACGACAGGCGCGTTTCATAGAGATGAACCTGACAATCGGGGTTAATCTCATGAATGCGATTTTTGGCCGATTCGATTTTCGCTTTCCCCACCCAAGAGGTTCCGTGAATCACTTGGCGTTGTAGGTTCGAGTTGTCCACAACATCGAAATCTACAATGCCCAGAGTACCGATTCCAGCGGCAGCGAGATACAGTAATAAGGGAGATCCGAGTCCCCCGGTTCCGATGCAGAGCACTTTGGCGGCTTTGAGACGCTTTTGCCCTTCTAATCCGACTTCTGGCAGGATAAGATGGCGTGAATAGCGTTCATAGTCCGCATTCGTCAGTTGAATTTGCTCTAAGTTTGGATTGAGCATGATGATGAGTCTAGGACTTTGGTAGAGTCGAGAACGTTTATCGTCCAGTGTATTATTCTAGCGACTGCGATCGCCTTCGAGATATCCTTTTAAGCCAACAGTCTCAACCTGAAGTCTCAGCGGATGTATTCAGGGGAACCGCTTGAAACTGTTGCCTTTCATCCAATCGCCAGCAACGACTGTCCCAGGTTTTGCCATCACGAACCGCCAGAATTAGATAATAGTACTCTGGCCAGGCCCATTGGCGATCGCACTCGGAGGGAATCGCCTCATGATTGGGATGGGAGTGATAAATCCCGAGAATCTGCCAATGGCGATCGCGGGCCGTCTTCTGAGCCGCTAACATCAGTTCTGGGGCAATGGTATAACGGCGTTCCCTAGTTGCCCCGTCTTCGACATCTTCAAACTGCACCGCCGACTCCTCATCCCAAGCATTCTCCGCCGGCCAAACCTCTGTCACCCGTGCCTGTTCCCCCACATGGGTTCCCAGCAGCAAACCACAGCCTTCACGAGGATAAGCCATTTCTGCATGACGGCGAAGGTTCTGTAACTGTTGGCTGGAGATGTTGATACTCATTCAAAATTGTACGGTTAAAAGTTGACCTATTTATTGCCTATTTATTGCCTATTGCCCGAAGAGGGCAGCCACAAGGGCGTGCCCCTACGGTATTCACCATTTCAGTATCCCAACAACGCATTCCACGTCATCGGCCCAACCACCCCATCAACCGTGAGGCCCGAACGAGACTGGAAGCGTTCGACGGCTGTAATCGTCGCCGCTCGATAAATTCCGTCAATCTCCCCCTGATAGATGCCTAAATCTTGTAATAACAGTTGCAATTCAACCACAGCAGACCCTTCATCGCCGCGAGATAGCATCGGTAAATTACGACTGGGGGGCGTTGCCACAGAGTTGGCTGGAACGGCGGTGTTGGCCATATCGGGAGCTGGAAGCCATTGGTTAGAACTGGCGGTGTCGGGGCGAGTTCCTTGGGGCAGGGGGTCATAAACGGGAGTGGCAACACCGCCGAAAGGAACCGTGGGGAACAGGCGATTCCAAGTCTGAATGCCAACGACCCCGTCCGCGTCAATTCCGGCGGCTTGCTGGAAGGCTGAGACGGCGCTAGCCGTCTGTTGGCCATACTCCCCAGTCACCGTCCCTCGATAGAATCCCATCAGTTGTAACATGGCCTGTAATTCCCGCACTTCGGCTCCATTACTGCCAACTCGCAATAGGGGCCGAGTCAGGTTAAGATCCAGAGAGCCTTGAGAAAGTTGCATCGATGGCTCTGTTTGGGGTTTTGTCCAAGCGATTTCGGGCATGGCGATCGCACCGGCCATCATCAAACCCACAAAGAAACACTGAGACAGACGTGGGTGATTTAAGACAAGCTTTGGCATAACGAAGAACTCCCAACAGATTGGCCAACCGTGGATTCAGAGGCGCACAGTCCTACGTCGATCCACATTGACATTTTGACATAGGTTTTGACAGAGGTTTTGACAGAGATTTGGACAGAGATTTGGACAGAGATTTGGACAGAGGTGAGAGCCGGGGAGTCCTCTTTCACCGCCTCCTAGAGTGCCGATTGGTCTGAGACTCATTCTCACGGCTCTCAGGATAATGTAGGGGTTTTGTGGTAGAGTTTTAGAGGACTTGAACCCTGATTCCTAGGGAGTTTGAGAGTTCCCCCGTCGTCAAAACGAAGCGTAAGTTGTGACATATAAAGTCGGTATACTCGGATTAGGCACAGTTGGCACCGGAACGGCGCAGATCCTTTTAGATCCCGCCGGCCGTCATCCCATGCTCAAGGACTTAGAGGTGGCTCAAGTGGGGGTGCGATCGCTCGACAAACCCCGAGGGGTGAACTTGCCCAGTTCCGTCTTCACTACAGACGTAGAGGCTCTCGTCGCTCACCCCGATCTTGATATTGTTGTCGAACTCATCGGCGGGGTTGAACCGGCGCGATCGCTCATCCTCAAGGCGATCGCCCACGGAAAACATATTGTCACCGCCAACAAAGCCGTCATTTCCCGTCATGGCGATGAAATCTTCGACGCCGCCAACGAGAAAGGCGTTTACGTGATGCTCGAAGCCGCCGTCGGCGGCGGGATTCCCGTGATTCAACCCCTCAAACAGGCGCTCGGGGTTAATCGCATCAAACGAGTCACCGGGATTGTCAACGGAACCACCAACTATATCCTCACCCGCATGAAAAATGAGGGGGCCGACTTTGCTGAGGTTCTGGCCGATGCACAACGCCTCGGCTATGCAGAAGCAGACCCCACCGCTGACGTAGATGGCCTCGATGCGGCTGATAAAATCGCTATTTTGGCCTCGTTAGCCTTTGGCGGTCGCATTCGCCTAGAAGATGTCCATTGCGAGGGGATTCGTCACATTAGTTCCACGGAAATCGACTACGCCGAAAAACTGGGTTTTATTATTAAACTGTTGGCGATCGCCCAAGAAGACATCCCCGAAAATAGCGACGATGGAACCCCTCAAAAACTCTCCCTGAAGGTCCATCCCACCCTACTCCCTAAATCCCATCCCCTAGCCAGCGTCGATGGGGTCTTTAACGCCATTCTCGTCGAAGGAGAACCCCTCGGACAAGTGATGTTCTCGGGTCCCGGAGCCGGGGCCGGGGCCACCGCCAGTGCTGTGGTCTCCGATATCCTCAATATCGCCGCCATCCTCAAAACCGAAACCGAGCCAATTCCCCATCCTCTCCTGAGTTGCACCCATCAACACTTCTGTGCGATCGCCCCTATGGAAGACTCGGTGACGCGCTTCTATATCCGGGTCAAAACCCAAGACTCGTCTGGAGTGATTGGTCAACTCGGAACCTGTTTTGGCAATCATGACGTGAGCCTAGAGTCCATCGTCCAAATTGGCTTACAAGATGACCTCGCCGAAATTGTCCTCGTCACCCATCATGTCCGCGAAGGAGATTTCCGCCAAGCATTAGCCGCCATCTCTAACTTAGAAGCTGTGGCTGATATTCCCAGTGTGATTCGGGTTTGGTAGCACTCTGCCACAAGAAAGGCGGGCCAAACGGCCCGCCAGCTAGGTGTTGAGAGAAAAGGTGATATCGATGGCGGCTCTCACCAGCCTCGATATCAAGATTTAAAAACTAAAGGTTGTCCGGATAGTCCCTACCCACTGAGCATCGTTATTTTCGTTATGTTCCGGGTTGGTAATCACGAAGAAGCCAGGGGTAATGGCAATATTGTCATTGAGGCGATAGCGATAGAAGGCCTCAATATGGAGCGAAGTATCCGTGTCTTCGAGTCCTAACACCGCCGGGTCAGAGTTTTCAACCCGTGTTGCTTGGGGAGGAACGCCGACAACCAATCCTGCCAAGTTTCCTGCACCACCCAAATCGGGAGCCGTCAACGCCACCGAGTAGTTGATCACCTCAGCTTGGTCACCATCTTGGAAGCCATTGCCGTCATTCTGAGCATTGGCCCAAGTGAAACCGAACCAACCTGAGAAATCAATCGCACCGAGTCCGACGCGGAACTGAGCGCCGACCGAATCAGAGGAAACAGCCACATCACTGCCAAAAGGATTAGTGGCGCGACGGCTTCCGGTACTCCCCGAGAGATTAACCTCACCACCGGGAGCATAGCTACGGTGATAGGACACGCCCACATCAAGGGCATCACTCAGGCCATAGGTCAGGTTCGCAAAAGCGCCATATTGCCCGTTAAACAGAGCGTTCTTGCGTTGGGGATTGTTAGCATTACCGGTCAGATAACCGAGATCCAAGCCAAGATTACCGAAGCGACCTTGAATTGCACCGCCAGTACCACCCGCAAGACGGAATAGGGGGTTAAAGCGTCCGAAACGAGAAATAGCACCACTACCACTACTAGCTTGAGGACCCAAGAAAGTGGGAACTCCGTCGGCGCCTATTCTAGCCGCGATATAACCCCGGAAATTATCCCCGAGAGGGAAGCGGTAGTAGATATTATCGACTTCCACACCGCCGGAGTTGCCCGCAAACCCCATTCGGGTCATGTTGGTTCCCGTGAGTCCTCCCCCGAACTCGTCGATGTTATGGTCTTGCAGGCGAACCTGTAGCTGATCGCGGCCCGTAAAACTCGCGTCAAAGCTCAGCCGCGTGCGATAGGCTAACTGAGTTTGAGTGAGATCCTCACCGGCTCCAATGGCATCACCAAAGGTATCCGAAAGCGCAAAAATGGCTTCTCCATTCAGTTTCGTGGTGGTAGAGAACTGATTGGCTTCGAGTTCAGCGGTGCGAGCCTCTAAACCATCAACCCGGCCTCGTAGGGTGGCCAATTCAGCAGCAAACTCTTCTTGTAAGCGGCGAATGGTAGCCAAGTCACTGGGATCGAGGCTATCCCCATCACCCACGATCGCCACAATCTGATCTAAACAAGCATTAAGACCAGCGGCAAACTCATACCGGGTCATGAAGTTGTTGCCTCGGAAGGTTCCGTCAGGATACCCAGCGATACAACCGTAGCGTTCGACGAGGGATTGCAAAGCCTGAAATGCCCAATCCGTCGGTTGTACGTCGGACAACTGGGAGACGGAGGTGACTTGCTCCAACGATATTGATGAGTCTGGCAGGCTCAACTCATCTGTTAACGAATCAACGGAGAGTTCCTGGCTATGAGCCAGGTTTGACAGGGCCAGGAGACTCAGGAGACTGGCACTTCCTGTTAGGGTTTTCCAACACAAACTAGACACGATCACTAGATTCCTTGTTCACGACACTCACACAAACTGAAATAGCCATCATTTCAACAACTAAAAGCAAGTACTTAGATAATGATTCTCATTATCAGTTAAGTTGCTCCCTCTGTAAAGACTTAGCTTGGCAATCTATTATTATTATTAAGAATAAATATCAATAACAACCTCAAGCTAAATGAACCGATTGATAAACTAATTTATAAAATTTATGACCCGGAGGGGCGATCGCCGCCATCACGACCTATCGACATTAAATGGCTGTATTTCTCTCTGCACAAGAAATACAGCCATAAAAAAACAGCCAAAACTCCGTCCTGATACCCGAAATTTCGCTACGCTCGATTCGTGGTTTTGTCAATCGATAGACTCTTATCTGATAACGTTTATCCATTTAGTTGAGAACAGTACCCATAATCTTATTCCAGTATTGATAATAATTATGATTAAATTTGGCACAAGAAAAAGGCGGGTTTCTAGCCCGCCTCAACGTGGTGAGGGATAACTTGAATTTAATGATCGAGATGCTCAGATGGCTCTCGGAAACTCCTAGAAGCTAAAGGTTGTCCGGATAGTTCCCACCCACTGAGCATCGTTATTTTCGTTATGCTCAGGGTTGGTGATCACGAAGAAGCCAGGGGTAATGGCAATATTGTCATTGAGGCGATAGCGATAGAAGGCCTCAATATGGAGCGAAGTATCCGTGTCTTCGAGTCCTAACACCGCCGGGTCAGAGTTTTCAACCCGTGTTGCTTGGGGAGGAACGCCGACAACCAATCCTGCCAAGTTTCCTGCACCACCCAAATCGGGAGCCGTCAACGCCACCGAGTAGTTGATCACCTCAGCTTGGTCACCATCTTGGAAGCCATTGCCGTCATTCTGAGCATTGGCCCAAGTGAAACCGAACCAACCTGAGAAATCAATCGCACCGAGTCCGACGCGGAACTGAGCGCCGACCGAATCAGAGGAAACGGCCACATCGCTGCCAAAGGGATTACCGGCGCGACTGCTTCCGGTACTCCCCGAGAGATTAACCTCACCACCCGGAGCATAGTTACGGTGATAGGACACTCCCAAGTCAATAGCATCACTCAGACCATAGGTCAGGTTAGCAAAAGCACCATGTTCGCCGTTGAATAGACCGTTTTTGCGTGCAGGATTGCTGCCATTATCAGCCAAATAGCCGATATCCAAGCCGAAATCACCAAAGCGACCCTGAATCGCACCCCCGGCACCCCCGGCTAAACGAAATAGGGGATTGTAGCGCCCAAAGCGAGACACAGCACCGCTGCCGCTACTCGATTGAGGAGCAAAGATATTGACAATGTCACTGGCGCCTGCGCTGCCGGCGACATAACCCCGGAAATTATCGCCGATGGGGAAACGATAGTAAAAGTCATCGATTTCCACACCGCCGGTGTTGCCCGCAAAGCCCATCCGGGTCATGTTGGTTCCGGTAAACTCTCCGTCAAAATGCTCGATGTTGCGGTCTTGCAGGCGAACTCGTAGGCGATCGCGTCCAGTGAAGCTAGAATCAAAGTTCAGTCGAACCCGGTAGGCTAACTGGGTTTGAGTGATGTCTTCACCAGCTCCGATCGCATCACCAAAGGTATCCGAAAGGGCAAAAATGGCTTCCCCATTCAGTTTCGTGGTGGTAGAGAACTGATTGGCTTCGAGTTCAGCGGTGCGAGCCTCTAAACCATCAACCCGGCCTCGTAGGGTGGCCAATTCAGCAGCAAACTCTTCTTGTAAGCGGCGAATGGTAGCCAAGTCACTGGGATCGAGGCTATCCCCATCACCCACGATCGCCACAATCTGATCTAAACAAGCATTAAGACCAGCGGCAAACTCATACCGGGTCATGAAGTTGTTGCCTCGGAAGGTTCCGTCAGGATACCCAGCGATACAACCGTAGCGTTCGACGAGGGATTGCAAAGCCTGAAACGCCCAATCCGTCGGTTGTACGTCGGACAACTGGGAGACGGAGGTCACTTGCTCCAAGGACCCCGACGATTCTGGGAGAGTCAACTCATCCAGGGACAGTTCCTGACTATGGGCTACATTCGACAGGGCTAGGAGACTCAGGAGACTGGCACTTCCTGTTAGGGCTTTCCACCACAAATTAGACACGATTAGTAGGTTCCTCGTTCACGATACTCACACAACTTGAAACGCCATCATTTCAATACCCATAGGTCGACAACCCGAGGCGAGCTTGAGCAAGAGCATGATTCTCATTATTTGAATCACTCACCCTGTAAAGGCTTGCGCCGGGAATTATTTTTTATTGAATATTGATAGCAATAGTTATGATGGTCTAAACAGGTATCTTTGTCAACTAATTTTTAAAATTTAGCTGGAGTCTTGACCCGGATGCGCGATCGCTGCCCTCAGGAATGCCGATATAAAATGACTGTATTACTGTCTTAATCAGGAATACAGCCTGAAAATGCCAGTCAGTCCCCCCTAGCGAGACTCAAGGCTGACTCATCATAAACTGATATTATTATCAATAAATATGTTGTGATTTCATTAATTTTGTAGATACACTTGACAAAGTCTCCCATGGATCTGCTAGAGTAATGATAATTATTTTAATTAAGACCCAAACAAAAAAAGGCGGGGTGGGAACCCGCCTCAATGTTGTGAGGGATGATGCTAATTCAATGAACGAAGTCGTAGACTAGCTCTAGGAGAGTCCTAGAAGCTAAAGGTTGTCCGGATAGTTCCCACCCACTGAGCATCGTTATTTTCGTTATGCTCAGGGTTGGTGATCACGAAGAAGCCAGGGGTAATGGCAATATTGTCATTGAGGCGATAGCGATAGAAGGCCTCAATATGGAGCGAAGTATCCGTGTCTTCGAGACCTAACACACCTGGATCAGAGTTTTCAACCCGTGTTGCTTGGGGAGGAACTCCCACGATGATGGCCGCTAGGTTTCCATCTCCCCCTAAATCTGGGGCGCTCAGAGACAGAGAATAGTTGATCACCTCAGCCTGGTCGCCATCTTGGAACCCATTAGCGTTATTCTGAGCATTGGCCCAGGTAAAACCGAACCAACCCGCTAAATCGATGGCACCGAGTCCCACCCGGAGCTGACCGCCGACGGAATCTGACGATACAGCCACATCGCCACCGAAGGGATTGTTGGCACGACTACTGCCGGTACTACCGGCGAGGCCCACCTCATCACCCGGGAAATAGTTACGGTGATAGGAGACCCCTAAATCAACGTTATCTCCCAAGCCATAGGTTAAGTTGGCAAAAGCACCGAACTGACCATTAAACAAGCCATTTTCAGGCTCAGGATTGTTGCCATTGCCAGCCAAGTAGCCCACATCCAAGCCGAAATCGCCAAAACGACCTTGAATCGCACCGCCAGCACCAGAAGCCAGTCGGAACAAGGGGTTATAGCGTCCAAAGCGGGAAACCGAGCCACTACCACTACTCGCTTGAGGAGAGAAGAGATTGGCAATATCGTTGGCATCGACTTTACCGCCGATATAGGCACGGAAATTATCGCCGAGGGGGAAACGATAGTAGATATCATCGACTTCTACACCGCCAGTGTTGCCCGCAAACCCCATCCGAGTCATATTAGTTCCAGTGAGTCCTCCTCGGAACTCGTCGATGTTGCGGTCTTGCAGGCGAACCCGTAGGCGATCGCGTCCAGTGAAGCTAGAATCAAAGTTCAGTCGAACCCGGTAGGCTAACTGGGTTTGAGTGATGTCTTCACCAGCTCCGATCGCATCACCAAAGGTATCCGAAAGGGCAAAAATGGCTTCCCCATTCAGTTTCGTGGTGGTAGAGAACTGATTGGCTTCGAGTTCAGCGGTGCGAGCCTCTAAACCATCAACCCGGCCTCGTAGGGTGGCCAATTCAGCAGCAAACTCTTCTTGTAAGCGGCGAATGGTAGCCAAGTCACTGGGATCGAGGCTATCCCCATCACCCACGATCGCCACAATCTGATCTAAACAAGCATTAAGACCAGCGGCAAACTCATACCGGGTCATGAAGTTGTTGCCTCGGAAGGTTCCGTCAGGATACCCAGCGATACAACCGTAGCGTTCGACGAGGGATTGCAAAGCCTGAAACGCCCAATCCGTCGGTTGTACGTCGGACAACTGGGAGACGGAGGTCACTTGATCGAGAGAAGCATTATTCTCTTCGAGGGAAAAGTCATTGACACTCAGCACTTGAGACAGTTGGGGCGTTTCAGGGGCGATCGCCTCATTCTCAAGTCCTTTCGTCATCGTAGGGGCTGCCCCTTGAGATTTCTCCATCGAAGAAGTCACCTCCTTCGCAGCCACATCCGTGGCCCAGGGCAGAACGAACAGTCCCAACAGCACCGGAGAGAACCGAAGCAGTAGGGATGGAAAAATTGTGGAACGGGTTACGTCTTTCACTCTCACACCTCTTAGATTGAAGTCTATCTGTTTAAGTATCCCAAGAAAATCGTCCCGCTACCATACAAAAAACTGTATTCCGCGATAACAGGGACTTCTGGGTACTATTAGACCATACTTCGCAGATTCTATCAGGGGCAGGTTAACAGAATATTATCTAGGGTTGTTCTAACGAGAAAGGTCAGCTCTGACCGCCACTAAGCTGGGTGTTAACGCCTGTTCCTGGCCTCGGCTGCGGAAAAACGTCACTCCTTTGAGGTTCGCGCCGTCGAACTGAGCGTCAGTTAAATCAGCATAGGAGAGATCTGCGTTTTCCAAATTCGCATCCCGGAGATTGGCCCGGCGCAGATTCGCACCCCGTAAATTGGCAGCGACTAAACTGGCCTGGTTCAGCTGCGATCGACTCAAATTGGCATAATCCAACTGACTTTCATCCAAGATCGCCCCCGTTAACGTGGCTTCACCGAGATTAACCCCCACCAAGTTCGCACCTCGGAGATTCGCCTGGCTCAAATCCACACCATTGAGATACTCTCGCTGTTGACTCAAATTCGCTTGGGCCAGATCCGCCTGAGCAAACCGGCGTACTCCCTGATGATACTGCTGCCAAAACTCGTCTGGAGACGAAACTCCGACAGCCACTGAATCAGAGGTTGAATTAGAGGTTGAATCAGAGCTAGACTCGCTTTCGTCAGACTTGTCTACAATTCCTTGAAGCATCCCCTGGGCTACCCCAGTGCCAACCTGCTCCAAATTCCCTAAAGCAGCGGCGACTTGAGTCGATAAGAGACTAATCTGTTGTTGTAGTTCAGCGACCGCGACCATCGGCTGTTGCGTCTGAACCTGCAAGCGTTCGAGTTGTTCGTGAACCCCCGATAGATCTATCTGAGCAGGGGCAACCGGGTCATCACTCGTGCGAGTGGCCTCCTCGCGCACCCGTGAGAGTTCTTCTTCAAATTGGCGTTCAACATCGAGGCGAGTTTCCACCACGCGATCGCCCAAATTGCGTTCGAGTTCCTCCTCATGGCGTTGTCGATTGACAAAATTCATCACCAGAGCCAGAGCTAGAGGGGCCGACACATAAACCAACTGCTGAAACACTAAGGTTGCGGCGGTTCCCAACACCACCCCAACCAGAGACAATCCCTCTACAGAATCGAGCCAAGTTGAATCGGATGATTTCCGTGCCATCTGTCTGATGCTCCTGTTTGAAACGTCTAGCGATCGCGGACAAGTTTGGGGGGGTGGCCGTTATTGCGCTTGCTGCTGGGCATATTGCAGATTCGTCTGATAAGACTCGGCGCGATCTTGAGCCACATCATATTGGGGATGATCTTCCGGGACTGCCTCCATTTGGGCGATCGCCGTCTCCCAGAGTTCAGCAATTTCCTGCCATTCTTGCGGCGATTGAGCCGACTGGGTTTTTTCGGACGCCTCAATCGCCGCACTCACCGCCAAGGAAAAGGGATCAACTGGAGCCTGATTTTGTGCCTCAGACGGGGCCGTCTCTTCTGCCTCAGGGGCTGTGGTTTCCTCTCCTGACTCCCCATCAGTCCCAGTATCCCCGCTCTCCTCCTCCATCGACGGAGTAAACTCAACATTGCCCTCATCATCGACCTCGAAAAAGGGTAAAGCCCTCAGGAGTTCCGGGCGGGAGCTGTAAACGTAGTAGCCTCCCCCAAGAATCAGCAATAGCAACACGGCCAGTACCGCCGCGACAGTGACTCCCGGTTTCTTCTGTTGCGATGAGGCCTCAGCCCCAGCCGAGTCCTCATCGCCCGCTTCCTGGCCCTCATAATCCTCCTCAGGGAAGTCTTCCTCATAATTCTCGTCCATGGCCTCATCAAACCCTGGCTCATCCTCATCGAGAAAGGAGTCCGCCCCCACCGGCGGCTCAGGAAAATCTGTATCCGAGATGGCCGAGGGATCGTCATACTCCTCCATCCCTGAATCGAGATCATCGGTCTCCTCATCAAAGGGATTAGAACTGGCCAAAATCATCTCATCCTGCCAAACCGGGGTTTCTTGTCCCACTTGGCGGCCATAAACTTTCACCCGGTCCACGGCTTCGACTTGCAGTTTGGCCATCCCCTCCCGGACAAACTCCATCGTTTTGTCCTGATGCGGCACGACATTTCCCTCGAATAGAACTTGTAAACAGCGCTCTTTGAGGGACGCTTTGACCGAAATGCCTTTCGATTGGGTCGAGCGATTCATCAGGGCGGCGATCGCCTTAGGATCGCCCTGTTTTGCTTGAGCAAGTAACTTACCAGGGGTTGCGCTCATAAGAGATTCCGACCAAACGGGGAGTAGACAGTAGTGACGATGCCAAAAGGCACCAGAAATCAAGAACGAATGGGACGCCTCTGCCGATGCCATTTTGATTTAATCATATCCTCTCTCTCTGTGCATCGACGATGCCACCCTCGATCCAGGGAACCATGGAGCGCCCTCGGCAGCATCCCCCATCCGAGCGTTGAATCGGAGCGTTTACAAGGGCGACTCGTCCACTATGATGATAGGAATTAGATTTCAGGAGCGATCGCCCTCCTGACCCGTTTCTGTTATCGCCCCAGACTGTTGTACTGTTCACCACGAATCTGCCACGATAAATCCTATGGTTACTGGCTACGTTTCTCTAGTTCTCCACGCCCATCTTCCCTTCGTCAGACATCCCGAAAGTGACTATGTCTTAGAGGAAGAATGGCTCTATGAAGCCATCACCGAGACTTACATCCCCCTACTGCGGGTCTTTGAAGGTCTCAAACACGATGGTATCGATTTTAAGATGACCATGAGCATGACACCCCCCTTGGTATCCATGCTCCGAGACCCTCTCCTCCAAGAGCGCTACGATGCTCACCTAGCGCAACTGCAAGATCTCGTTGAAAAAGAGATCGTCCACAACGAGCATAACGGCCATCTGCGCTATCTTGCTGAACATTACGCCAGCGAATTTGCCGAAACACGCAAAACCTGGGAAAAATACCAGGGCGACCTGGTCTTAGCCTTCAAGCAATTCCTCGATAGCAACAACCTCGAAATCATCACCTGTGGCGCCACTCATGGCTATCTGCCCTTGATGAAGATGTATCCCCAGGCCGTTTGGGCGCAATTGAAGGTTGCCGCCGAGCATTACGAGGAAAACTTCGGCCGCCCCCCCAGTGGGATTTGGCTGCCTGAATGCGCCTATTTTGAGGGCTTAGAGCGCATGATTGCCGATGCGGGCCTACGCTATTTCCTCACCGATGGTCATGGCATTCTCTACGCCCGCCCCCGGCCCCGTTTTGGCACCTATGCCCCCATCTTTACTGAAAGTGGGGTGGCGGTGTTTGCCCGCGATCATGAGTCCTCGCAACAGGTGTGGTCCTCGGAAGTGGGCTATCCCGGTGCGCCGGAATATCGGGAGTTCTACAAGGACTTAGGCTGGGAGGCTGAGTATGACTACATCAAGCCCTACATCATGCCCAACGGTCAACGGAAGAACACCGGCATTAAATATCACAAAATCACGGGACGGGGGCTAGATTTGAGTCAGAAAGCCCTCTATGACCCCTACTGGGCGCGGGAGAAAGCCGCTGAACACGCCTCGAACTTCATGTTCAACCGGGAACGGCAGGTGGGACATCTTCATGGCATTATGGGTCGTCCGCCGATTGTGGTCTCTCCCTATGATGCGGAGTTATTCGGTCACTGGTGGTATGAAGGACCGTGGTTTATTGACTATCTCTTCCGCAAGTCTTGGTATGACCAAAATACTTATGATATGACTCACTTGGCGGATTATTTACGCATCGACCCCACTCAGCAAGTCTGTCAACCCTCTCAGTCGAGTTGGGGTTTCCGGGGCTTCCATGAGTATTGGCTCAATGACACTAATGCTTGGGTCTATCCCCATCTCCATAAGGCCACGGAACGGATGATTGAGTTGAGTAAACGGGAACCCGCCGATGAGTTGGAATGGCGCGCGCTGAATCAGGCGGCCCGAGAACTCCTTTTGGCCCAATCGTCGGACTGGGCCTTTATTATGCGTACTGGAACGATGGTCCCTTATGCGGTTCGCCGCACTCGCTCCCATCTGATGCGCTTCCACAAAATCTATGATGATGTCCATGTGGGCAAGATTGACTCGGGCTGGATTGAGAAGGTTGAAGCCATTGACAACATCTTCCCGAGTATCAATTATCGGGTCTATCGTCCGTTGTAGGGATTAGGCCAGAGGCAACAGGCATAACTCACTCCTGAACCCTCCCAGGAACTCCCGAGTTCGTGCCTCTTGCCCTTTTTTATGCCCCAAAATGTAAAGTTTTGTTAATAGGGTTGCGGGGTCAGACCCCTCACCGCTATAGTGTGTTTAGTAGATGCACCCTGATGGCAACGCCCGGACTTCGGTCTTGGGCGTTTTTTTTTGCAAATTTTAGGTGTCGTTGGGAGAAGAAGGGCGACTAGAGGTTTGAGTTGATAAGGGTTTTGGCGATTTGGCTAGAAGCAGATAGGTGGGGGTGTTGCCTTTGCCCTTAATCTCGATTTCGCCGCGATAGGTGAGGTGATATTGGTCTCGTAGGACGTTATAGGTGTCCTCAGTCACCTGGATGGCGTCGGGTAATCCGTGGGATTCCATACGACTGGCTAGGTTGACGGTGTCTCCCCAGAGGTCGTAGATAAACTTTTTCAGGCCAATCACCCCAGCGACAACCGGTCCGATCGCAATCCCGACGCGCATTGAGAAGTTAGGATAGTCTTCGAGGTGATGTTGCTGATTGAAGTTGACGAGGGCATCTCGCATATCTAGGGCCATATCGGCGATCGCCTCGGCAAAGTCATCCCGCGTCTCAGGTAAGCCAGACACCACCATATAGGCATCACCGATGGTCTTAATTTTCTCTAGGCCATGGATTTCGGCGAGGCGATCGAACTCTGAAAAAATCTCATTGAGGAGTTGTACCAACTCCGGCGGCGAAATCCGGGTTGATAGGGCGGTAAATCCGACAATATCGGCGAATAAGACCCCAGCGTGACTAAAACTATCGGCGATCGCCACATATTCGGTCTGTTCCTTGAGTCGTTGGGCGATGGTATGGGGCAGGATATTCAGTAATAGCTTCTCCGATCGCTCCTGTTCCTGGGCGATGCGGTGATAGGCGGACTCCAACTGGCGACGGGCCGTAAACTCCGATCGCCGCAAGCGTTCATAGAGATAGACAGAAAGGTTGCAAATAATGCAAGTCCAACCCAAATAAAACCATAATCGCAGCGGAGTTAAATTAGGCAGAGGAATTTGAGAGGGAATGTTTAGCCCGAGATCTAAGATTAGATAGGTTCCCAAGGCCATCAGTTGGGCCACAACATGAAGTCGCCAACGCACCGGAATCAGGGTAGCCTGTCCCAAGAAAATCGCCGGCCAAACCAGAAGGGACGGCACCAACAGTCCAGCGAAAGCCCGTTGTACTAGAGGAATCAGGCTAACCGTTCCCGAGAACAACAAAAAGACCACTCCGCTATGTTTCTGTCCCCAGGGCGATCGCACCAGTAGTCCACAGCCTATCATGGCCACCAATGTGGTGACTTGGGTCGTCAACCACATCGGATCAAAGGAATCGGCGTCAAAATATAAACTCCACAGTTCCAACACCAGAAACGAGGAGTAAGCCAATCCCACCAGCCAGACTCCCAAACTGAGACGATGGCGAACAAAGCGATCGCGCCAAACCTCATACTCAGGCATTTTGGGCGTGCGATATGTACCATGTTTTCGCAAAAAAGTCAATACACCCTGAAGATCTCGTCGCAGTCTCAATAGATTCATCGAAATTTTTGGGTCTAAAATCCCGCCTTAGAAAAGCGGCTTTACTTTAAATCTTAGCCTTTCGCCTGCCCTGCTCCAGACTGATGCAGGGTGCAGGAAGACCCTCAACTTGGAACTAACTGTGAGTCCTTGAGATAGGACTTCAGTCAACTCACCCCCAGGTTTAACATCTCGCCCCCAGCATCTCGCTCAATCGGTCTAAACGGTGCCGATTGAGAGTCAAGTCCGTGGAAGAGACGAACCCAATATTCTAACCTCCACCATCCCTGTGAATCTACCGTAAGACAACTTTGGCCAAATTTAGGCCTATGAAGTTGACCGTAAAGTGAGCCTAACGGTCAAAGACCCCCAGAAATTGGTAATCGATCAGATAAAATCTAATAATAGCTATAAAAACTAGGGTGCTATACAATCGTATCAACCCCATGACTTTATCTATTTTAAATGCTATTTTGGTGAGCAAATCCCACCATCAACCTATGTTCAAAACGAACTCTATAGAAACGATAAAAAATGGTATAAAATTGTGACACCAGCAAAATACAAGCCCAAAGAAACGACGATGGAATCAACCCAAGCCTGGAATTTACTTGAAGAAGCCTTTGAAATCGTTAATATTCAAAGTGTCTTCCAGGATGCAACCGATCCTGTTTTAACCTACAAAAGCGCCGACGATCCTAATCATCCTGGCGACAATGAAATCCCCGCAGAATTGTGGCCTGATTATGAAATTTCACTTCCCTACATTAAAAATACAACCCGTAACCTTCAATTCAATGAATCACAATTTCTAGCTTCCCCCGGAGAACCCTTAGGAAGGACAGCCTATATCACCACCTCTGATGGATATACCTGGGCCTTCATGTCGGAAGCGATTAACACTATGTGGCCCTACAATCAGGCTGACTATGAAGGAATAGCAGCCCAAAGTTCCTTCCATGCAGGAAGTTTTGTCCCGACACCCCTGCCCGGTGTTGTCACTGTTACAGCCAATTTTAAAGGACAAAACCTGAAATTTTGGGCCAATGAAGATGGGGTTTCCTCCAGTCAGCCAGATGCCGTGTCCCTCGATCGCTATTTTGTCACAGATAGATGGGGGAACGAATACATTATGCACGCCTCGGGTCAATCAGAACCGAGCGCCGTCGCTCAAGCATTTGATGCCGCAATCCTGCCTGAGGGATGGACAAAAGAGGTTCGGCAACTTTCCGAGGATTTAATCCTTACTCCAGCAGAAGGAGCAGATGGAACCTTTCATTATGTCGTTGTCCGTGACAGTGCAGACAATAGCTATCATCAAATCAAATGGTCAGACACTGGCTCCCTGGCAGGGCAAACGGAAAATATGCCCATTTGGGGTGGACAAGGCGATAACGTTTTAGGGGGAGATACAGGAGGAATTTGGAATGATACCATCCATGGTGCCGGTGGCGATGATCGCTTGATTCCAGGACTAGGAAATGACATCCTTTGGGGTGATGCTGGTCTTGACACCGTTGTGTTACCCGGTCGCAGTACAGATTATATCTGGATTGAATCTTCTGATGATTCGACCTATCTTGCTATAGCGGGATTGGGATATCTCAAACAAATTCATCACGCTGAACTACTTCAGTTTGAAGATACAACGATCGCGATCGCAGATTTCATCGAAAATAGCCGGCATCCGACTGAAGATGTCTTAATCAGTGAACGAGGACTTCCCATTGCCTTTCGCTTATTTGATCGAGCCACCGGGAGCCATGTTTTTACCGCCTCATTCTCCGAAGTTAAGCAATTCCTAGAGCAAGGCTGGACTCTGGAATCAACTCCCTTTACCGTGAACCCTAAAGACCCGTCTGCCCAGAATGTTTATCGACTCGATCACCCCACCGAAAGCGATTTTCTACTTACGATGTCTGAACGAGAACGCAATCAGGCGATTAACCTAGGATATATCGACCAAGGAGTTGTTTTTACAGCCCACGCCCAACCCTCTCCCCTCGCCTCGGAGCCAGTTTATCGATTTTTCTCTCTCTCAGCTACGAATCATATGTACACGACCTCAGAACTAGAACAGCAACACTTATTAGACTTGGGTTATCAATTTGAAGAAATCGCCTTCTATGTGTCGTCCACGTAGTGTCGTATACCTAGCACAGCTAGTTCACGACCCTCAAGGGCGTTGACATGATAGTCCCTCTCCCGCCTCCAAGGGTTCAGAACTGTTGAGATAGTCTTCGACCCAAGCACAGCCTCGGGTTAACAGAGTTTGCAAATTTCCCAAACTCGGCAACAGCCACAATCGCACCGTACCATCCTTACTCGCCGAGGCCAGCAACCCTTGCCGAGGATGAAACCCCACACTCAACACACTATCCCCATGCCCTTCAAAAACCGACCTATTCGTCCCATCCAACTGCCAAAGACGAACCGTACGATCATCACTCCCCGACACCAACTGTAGCGGCATTCCTTCGGGGCTAAAACTGACCCAATTCACCCGGCCCGTATGACCCTGCATCACCTGTAACAACTCCCCCTCAAAAGTCCACAGACGGACCCGATTATCGGAACTCGCCGAAGCAATCAAATCCCCCTGGGGACTAACACTGACCCAATTCACCGAACCCGTCGAACCCGAACCACTTGCAAACGTAGCCTGACGAGTTCCATCCAGACTCCACCGCCGTAGCGTGCGATCGCGACTAGCCGAGACAAACCCCGTCCCATCAGGATACCAAGCCACACTATTCACCGCCTCCGAGTGAGCCTGAATCGTCCGTTGTCGCACCCCATCAGCCACCCGCCAAATCACAATCGTGCCATCATCCCCCGCCGTCAGTAACTGACGACTATCAGGACTAAAACTGGCCGTACGAACCCCCTGGTCCAGAGACCAAACCCGCAGCGCCTCATCTTGGCCGACTTGCCATAACCGCACCGTATCATCAGCCCCCGTCGAAACCAAAAAGCGACCATTCGGACTAAAACTGACATTCACAACCGTATCCTCATGGCCTTGCAAAATCCCCTCTCGTTGACCATCGAGGGTCCACAGTTGCACCGTTCCCCCTTCATGGGCCGAAGCCAATCGGGTACCATCGGGGGAGAACCCCACCGCCCAAACCTCCCCCTGTTTCGCCTCCAACACCGTCTCCACATCCCGCTGAAGCTGCCAAAAGCGAATACTGGTATCCGAACTCGCTGTTGCCAATCGGGTGCCATCGGGGCTAAAACTCGCGCCCCAAACCGCATCACGATGACCCCGTAACGTTTGCAGTAACTGACCATCAGCCGTCCAAATATAGACCGTTCCCTCAGCGGTCGTTGTCACCATAAAGCGACCATCCTGACTAAACCGCAAATCGAGAATACGACTATCACTGACCGAGGGTAGCCGTTGAATCTCTTGATAGTTCGCCCCCCGTCGTAGCCAAACCTTGCCATCAGCATCACTGGTGGCCAATTGGCGTCCATCGGGACTAAACGCCAAACTGGTTACACCACTCTCCTGGTCCGTTAAGGTTTGGGCCAGGGTTCCATTGGCCCGATTCCAGAGTTTAACAGTCCCATCGCGGCTGGCGGTGGCGAAGCGATCGCCGTCAGGGTGGAAACTCAAGCCTAAAACCCAGTTATCATGAGCAGCGATAACCTGTTCAGGGTTTTCGTCTTCCCTCCAGAGTTTAACCTGGCCATCGGCATCGGCAATAGCCAGGGTCTCGCCATCAGGGGAAATTTGCACATTGGTGATGGTCGCCTCACCATGATCGAGAACTCGTAATAACTGCCCCTGATGACTCCAAAGTTTAGCGGTTTTATCATCGCTACCGGTCAAAATCCGTTGTCCATCGCCACTGATGCTTAAACTGGTGACAGCTTTATCATGGGCCGCCAGTCGCTGTTGTAGAGTGCCATCGGGTCCCCAGAAATCCAGGCTATTTTCTAACCCCACCGTGACCAAAAAACTGCCATCTGGACTAAAACTAAGGTCAAGAATCCCCTTACTGGGGGTCTCAATGCGATTTTGTTCAAAGGTGACTTCCAGGGACTGTTGCAGTTGGGGGACAATTTCCCGTAATAGGTCAGGCTCTGAGGGCTTGAGTTCCTCGAAGCGTTCCCCGGCTCGTAGGCTCTCTAGGAGGGCAGAAAAGGCGTCCGGGGGGGTCAACGGTAAATAAGCTCGGGCAGCGGCATTGCGGGCTTTAATTTCGGCGATCGCAGCGGTTTTTTGAGCGCGGATGGCCAGGTTAGCCACCACTCCCAAGACAGCGGCCCCCAGCAAGGAAACCACCGCCCCTGTAATCCAAAATCGCTTCATACGGGCATCGGTTTGCCGTTGTTGTTCCTGGGCCTGAGTCAGTTGTTTGAGAATGGCCTTTTCCTGACTCAGTCGTAGGTTCGTCTCCTGTAAGTCAGCCTGGGCCTGAACATCGGCCCGTTCCCGTGAGAGACGAATAAAAGCCACCAAGTAATCATGAACCAGTTGGAAGCGGGGTTCGGGGGCTTCGGGTAACAAGGAGACTAAGCCCGATTTAACGAAGATTTCTAAAATCAGATCCAGGGCATCACTGCTGTCGTTAAAGTCTCGGGCCAGTTCTGAATAGGCTTTAATGGGACGATGGCCCTGTTTATCCGTGAGACGATAGAGAAGATGACGGGCAGCCGTTTCATTTTCCCGGCCGCAATCTCCGATAACATCTTCGAGGAAGTCTTCAACGAGTTGTTGTTTGGGATTTGGGCCGAGTTGTCGATATTGATCAAGACGAGTGATGTTGTGATGCTGGAGTTGAGCGCCAATCAGTTGCAGTTCAATAGGGCGCACGTCACCGGATTCGTTGGCTAAATCTTCGACGATCGCATCAATCAAGGCCGGTTCTAGGTCAAGATGGGGTCGGGTTTCAGTGAGATGGCCAATCAGATGACGGGCATCGTCAGGACTAAAGCTACTGAGGTAATAGAGACGGTCTTGATCGAGAAGATTATGCGTACCGCCGGTGATCTCGAGTTGGCGATCGCACTCCAAAAGATAGTGGATATAATCTTCTCGCAGAGACAACAGCACTTTGACATAAAAGATATCAAAACAGCGGTTGAGAAAGTCATAGAAGGGCCAACGCTGATCGCCCTTGGTGTTAGCGAAGAAAAACTCCTCAAATTGGTCAAAGATTAGGATCACAAAGGTGTTGCGCTGACTGGCGAGTTTCAGGACAGCGAGGAGATCGCCATAGGGGTCAGTATAAGGGTCAGTAGCGGCGGAATTGGGACTGGGGAGATCGAGATATTGAGCGAGTTGCTGCCTGATGCGATCGCAAAGGCTGCGGGACTCGCAATCACCCCAGTCATCATAAACCCGTACCACAATCGGCACAGGAGTACGAACACCGATACTACTCTGTTGTAGAGCGGGAACCAGGCCCGCATCAATGAGGGAAGTTTTCCCCACTCCCGAAGGACCATAGAGGGTAATCAGTTTAAATTCCGGTCGTGACAGCCGTTCACGAATCGTCTCGATATCAGTCCATCGCGGTGACGCTAGAATTTCCGGGGCGACGTGACCCGGTTGGCTGGGGGCCGGGTAGCTACGATTGCTGGGGGTATAGGGGAAATGTTGCCGTTGAGGTTTGAGTTGCCCCGCGCCGATGAAGGCCCGAAATCCATATTGTTGTTCAATCGATCGTTGCCGCTGTTTGATGTGAAAAGCGGCTAGATATTGTTGATGTTGGCTGTAGCTATCCCGGAGGCGATCGAGAAGCCGTAGGTAGCAATGGGGGTCGATTTGGTGGGCATTCTCTTGTAAGGCCCGGGGTAAATCGGCTAGGGCGATCTCTAGGTTCTCTTGGGCGCTGTGGGGGCGATCGAGATGGTTTTGGGCGTTGACGAGAAGCAGGCGAATGGTTTGACTGAGGAGGAATTGGAAGGGGAGAGGAAAAGGGGATTGAATATTGAGTTGGGCCAACGCTTGTAGGGCGTGATCGGCCCAGGCTTGGGCGCGATACCAACGCTGGTCGAGACTGGCAATTGTGGCTAAAAAGCTATAGTCAAGGGCGAGATAGAGGAGGTTGCCCTGGGTTTTGTGGAGGGGAATGGCGCGGTGGGCCAGTTGGCTGAGATCGTCCCACTGACCGAGGCGATATAGGGTTTCGCCTAGGATGGGCAAAATTTTGGCAACTGCATCGGGCTGCTGGTTACTCTCGAAGAGATCCAGACAGGTTTGTAAATGCTGACGGGCAGTTTCGAGGGCGCTGTGACTGTGATGATGGTGGCTGTGATCGAGGCGGCGGCTATCGTGATCGCGCAGGGCCACTAAGCCGAGATGCAGATGCAGGAGGGCTTGTTTTTGCAGGGAGTCGGGATGGTGAGGTTGATGGTGCCAATAGGTGAGGGCACTGTTGAAGTGGCGGCGGGCGGTGTCGAGGGGAATGCGTGGCCGTTCGTAGGCGTTGCGGCCTACGAGGACTTGGACGCGGGCGGCTAACTCGGGGCTGAGATGTTGGCGTTGCTGTTGTAGGGCTTTGAGGGCGCTACGGAGTTCTTCTCGATCGCGCTCTTGGGTGAGGGTGGCGTTGGGATGCCATTGGGCCAGGGGGCCATCGCCTTGTAGGAGTTTTTGTTCGAGGCGATCGCTTTGCTGACGCAGTTGTTGCCGTAGTTGGTCGGGGCTGAGGCTAAAGTGATAGGTGATGCCCCAACTCTCAAAGTCGGGAACCCGGCGGATGAGTTGGTTGAGGAGGCGATCGTTGACCCAAAGTAGTAGGGGACAGGGGAAATGTTTGCGAAATTCCTCTCGAACGGGGTTCGCCGATCGCAGCAGGCGATCGGGGTCGTTGGCGGTTTCTAAGCCGCTGAGGGAGAGGACGGCGGGGTGATGAGGGCTGCGATAGGGGTAGAGGGCGTGAAAGAGACTACAGGCGTTGGCTTGGATGTGGACGGTTTGAATCTGTAGCGCGGTGGTGGTTTGTAGGGTCTCTAGGAGTTGCGATCGCAGGCTTTGGTAGTTGCAACGGACAAACATCAGTTTAAATTGCCCCTCGGCGGCTTCGAGGCTAAAACGGAGTTCGTCGAGGGTGTTTTGCTGGCCAGAGGTGGGGCAATCGCGCAGCGTCCGGGAACTGTCATCACGGCTGGGAGAGAGGGAGGGTTGGTTCATGACACGTCATCAGCAGATGTTAGTTGAAGGTAGCTGTTTTGAGGAGAGGATTGACGTCAAACCAAGACCCTTGATCGTCACGATATTCAAAGATGAGAAGACTGCGAATTAAGGATTGATAGTCGGCATCTCCGCTAATTTTTTTATGTTTGACGACAAATTTTAATAACTCTCGTTCTTCGGTATTGATACTTCGTAAGAGTTGGTCACGCCGTTCTCGTAGAGTGGATTTGAGGGAACGTTCAGAGAGGGGGAATTGACGCTCTTTTTCGATTTGACGGTGGAATAACCGTAGCAAATTTCGCGGATGGCCGCCACTGGCATAGCAGAGCCGATTCAGGGTTTGAGGATGGTCAAAGAGGCGATCGCACCCCTGTCGTTGCTGTTGGCCCGAGCCAAGTCGCCGTCCCGGAAAGGCTCGGGCTAGGATCAGTTGCCGTAAACAGCGTAATCCGGGCTTTGAGAGGCTGCCCTGGCGCTGTTGAATCGAGACCATGGGGAGCACCTTCGGATCGACCCCGAGGCTCATGGTTAGGCGGCTCAGGTCACGGGAGAAGAGGAGACTCGAGGGGATGGTGTAGACCACATGACAGTTAAGTTTGCACAGGCGATCGCCGCGATCGACAAAGAGATATTCAGGTTGGGGTCGTCCCCAGGGTTTTTGATTAGTTTCTAGGCGATCGAGATTATCGACTAAAATCACTAAACCGGCTTTATCCTGTTGACGTAACTGTTGCACCACCGGATTAATCAGTTCATCATTAAAGGCATCCAGAAAGGTTTGAATGCGAGGTTCGAGATATTGTCGTAGTTGCGATCGCAAATCCGGTCGTCCGTGGGTTCGGGCGCTCAGTTGTTGCAGTTGAGACCCGAAGCTATCGGTCTCAACTGCGGTGTTTAGGGCCGGAATATCGGTGGCCACGAGACTATTGGCGGTTTTGACGAGAGAAAAGAGTTGACCGGCCGGTGCAATAGTCAGACTCTGACCAAAACTATCATAGACCTGACGGGCGATCGCCAAGAGAATCTCTCCCACATCTAAATCCGCCATATCCAAATCCTGAGACGATTCAAAATAGACCACCGCAAAACCATTATCTTGTAAACGGGCCTGGAGTCGTCGCAATTCCGTCGATTTACCACAGCCAATATGACCCGCGAGCAATTGACAGGTCGGTTCTTGGGGACAAAACAGACGAATCGTCGCATCAAGTTCCCCAAGAAGATCTCCCCCTCGGGCTTTTGATAAGTCAACATAGTAACGACGGTCTTGGGGACGGGTAATATCGAGGGTTTGACTGGGGTTACAAGCTCGATAGACCGTGGCTACGTCCAAAGATGCAATCATAATGGCGGGTTGGGGTGGGGTTGTGGAGATGCACCCAATTCGCAGCTAGGTTCGCGGTTGAGATAGAGGGTTCAGCCTCTTGACCTGACTACAACTGATTTGGACAACACTCGATGCTGGAGTTAGTCACAAATTCCCAGCCAGACACATTTATCGGACTCTTCTCCTCGTCCTGCGAGTAAGGTCGATTCTGGGGCACTGTATGCTTGTGCGGAGAGTCTGAGTTGACCCAATAGGGGCGTCAACAGGGATAACGTCCCCAGGATGATGCTAATGACCGTCAAGGTTTGACGGTCACTCCACACCTTAGAGTCACAAGGGATAACTTGAACAGTGGTTCTCATTGGGAATACTCCATGACATTGGACATAGACATCGATTCAGGCTCACCGTTAGATGAGACCGGATGTCCTTAATTCTCTTTTCAAGGAGTTTCACCCTAATTCTGGCAAGTTTTCCAGGAGGTTTAGCTGAGGCTATGACAGTTACAAGTTTGTTAACCGAGTCGGGTGTTTTTTGGCCGGGCGAGGGGATAGGCAATTACACTTAGTTTTGGAGGAGTTTTTCAACGGTTTTAAGAATTATCTAAGACCTAGCGAGGACGAACAAATAGCTGTGTGAAATAGTATTCACCCTCAGCATTGACGGCAATTCCCATGCCGCTAATGACATAATCTCCAGTCATATTTCGTTCATGGCCTGGACTCTCAATCCAGCCCTCAACAGCTTGCTGAACGGGGTCAGAATGACCAAAGTTATACGCCACATTTTCAGCGACTTGGCGATAGGAGATCAACTCACCAATTGCCTCATAGCGGTCTTCAACCCCATCATGACTGAAGGGAACTTCTCCCGAGGCCATATCCTGGGAATGACGGCGGGCGATCGCACTGACACGCTCATCGAGTTCAAGAGGAGACAATCCCTGACGTTGGCGATACGCATTGACCTGTTCATGGGCCGCCACCTCTAAGGCCCGGAGATTCTCGTTAGCCCGAGCCGTGAGAACATTTCCACCTTGGGAGGGTTCAGGAACTGAGGTTTCCAGCCAATGACATCCTCCGATGACGGATGTGATTAGTAATAGTGTTAGCCCTAGTTTATGACTTTTCATGGTTTACGTATAAACAACTAAAAAAACAAATCGTTAAAAGCGAAATGTAGTGCGAATAGTTCCCACCACTAACGCTGGATTGTCCGCATCATGTTCAGGATTGGTCACAATAAAAACTCCGGGTGTAATAGAAATGCGATCGCTCAGCCGCAGGCGATAAAACAACTCAAAATGTAACGACCTATCCTCATCCTCACCAAAGGGTAATCCCGTCCCACTGACCACTCGCAACGGTTGACCGACTAATAAAGCCAGCAAATCTCCTTCTCGTTGGAACGGATCAGCATAACTTAAGCCAAACAAATAACTGGTGGTTGTGGCCGAGCGATCGGAGTCGAGAGCATCACTAAACAGCCAAGTTCCCCAAGTCGAGAAGGTGACATTGTCAAAGACGCGCCATTGCAGCGTAGCATTGACCCCCTGAATCCGGGCCGGTTCATTGATAAATGAGTTGGTATCGGCCAAAAAACTGCCGGTAAAGGTATCAAGGCGACCATTGCCTGAATAGGCATTGAGATAGGAAATTCCCGTGAGAACCGTCGGTGCGGGTTTCAAGAACAGTTGCACCCCAAAGGCTGAGTGATCACTATTAAACAGCCCTTGACCCTCTTGGGAGCGATTGGCGGTGCGCACACCATAGGCTCCCTGAAGTCGCACTGTATCACTGATGAGCCAATCAAACCCCCCTCCCGCATCGAGGCGACCGAGTTTAAAGGCGGGACTGGCTTCAGCAAAGCGGGAAATGGCCCCTCGTCCGGCATCAAAATAGGGGGAGTTGGCGGTGAGGACACTGCTGAGACTAAATCCTACAGGACGAGCGGTGATGACAAAGCGATCGCTAAGTGCAACGCGATATTCCAAGCGACTCAGTTGGATCTGATTATCGGTGTTGCCCTGAAACGAGAGCAAGGCCATGTCTGAATTGAATCCCGAGGGACTGGCAAAACCGCGATTGGCAAAGTTGGAAGCCTGAAACTCCAATCGCAGCCGATCGCGCCCCGTCAGGGACGAGACCAACCCCAACCGAGTTAAATGCGTTAACACTGGGTTTGTCGCGTCTCCAGCGCTCTCTGGGCCACCAAAGCCCGCTGAGAGGGCAATAATCGACTCTCCCCCCATGATGAGGGTGGGGGAGAACTCCTGGGCCTCTAACTGAGCAATTTGGCGATCGAGATCCACCACGCGATCGCCTAAATCCTCAAGTTCCCCGCCAAAATCTCTCTGGAGTCGTTCTAAGGTCTGCCATTCCTCGGGCGAGAGATCCGCGAGCGATCGCCGCTCCCCCCAAGCCTGTAAACAGCCATCTAACGCGGCAGCAAACTCATACCGGGTCAGCGATCGCCGCCCCTGAAACCCGCCCCCTGGCCGTCCTGTCACACAGCCATAGCGCTCCACCAACGATTGCAAAGCCTGATAGGCCCAATCCGTCGGCGTTACATCCGCCAGGTCAGACACCGACGGGACTGACCCCTGAGCGAAACTCGGCTGAAGCCGGGAATCGCGCCCAACCGGAGCAACATCAACCTCATCTGACTGCTGTTTGACAAACCTCTCTGGGGGCAATTTCTGCCGAAGGATTCGGGATTCCTGAGGCGGTAACGAGGCGTAACTGGGAGTCCCCTGTGCCGGCGATCGGTCATGACAACAGAGCAAACCTAAAGCAATTGAGGCAATCCAGGGACCCCCTCGTCCCCAGACATCCATCAGCAAACCTTGCATACGCCCGAGTTCTCCACACACCAACAGGTTGACGATATCGTTTTTAGAGCTTATCTGACACACCCGATCTTAAAACCCGTCACAGGGATCTCCGAGCAGCATACTGTCACAGCCTCCTGAGGGGCCATCTCGAAGTAGGGATTCTAAGTTCGTAAAATCCGCATAAATGTCGTTAATCGTATCAGCCGTCTCTAGGTTGTCCAGACCTCGGGCAATCACATCCGGGTCAACCGGAGGACTCTCAAAGCTCAGAGAAATGCCGTTGCGCCGTAACGCTTGGACAAAATCGACACTACGTAGGCCACAGGAGTTCTCACGACTCAACTCTGGCTCAATACAAAAGGCCTCACCATTAGCCGGACCTTGGCCATGAATCCCCACTAAAGCGCCCTGGTCATTAAACACCGGTCCGCCACTCATACCCACCTGGGTGTCATGGTTATAGAACAGACTATAGCCCCCATCGGCGGCGGGGGGAAACACGGCTGTGAGTTCACCGCTGACCGTTTGCCGGGTGCGACGGGCTTCTTCAGGACCGGGATCTGGCCAACCCGAGATATAGAGGCGATCGCCTTGATTGAGATCTTGAGCATGACCCATGACGGCTAAGGGATAGTCAACCTCGCTCTCGAAGCGAATCATGGCCAAATCGTAGCCCTCAATCGAGTCTCCATAATCTCCGACCTCTTCACCGAAATAGAGAATACTGTCTTGATGCTTGAGCAGATCGACTTTATGGACTTTGCCGTCACTGGTGCGGATGCCATATTCGACCCCTTGAGTCCGCACCACATGCAGGGCCGTCAAAACATAATAAAACTCCTCCTCCCGAGCCACTAGAACCCCTGACCCGGGTCGCCATTCAGCGCGGGCTTCAACATCCCCTTCTTCTAAGCCCTGACCGATGACGACCGTGGTCATCGAGGCTACCGCATCAATTTCTTCCTCGGTGAGGGCTTGTGCTGCCGTCAGAGGGAGGGAGAGGGCGATCGCCATCAGGATCGCCAGGGGACGCAGCCATCTCTGTGTCATAACATGGGGAACCGTGTGAACATCATGGTGGGGTCGAGTGTTGGGGGCGCAACGGTCTCAAACTGAAGATTCAACCCTACCGTTGAAAGAGATTATTCACCAATTGTTGCAAGTTGACATAGGGCATTCCCCCCGATTCTTGAATGGAGGTTCCCGTTGTCCGCGCCGACAGGCTCGCCATGACTTCATTGGGAGTCTGCTGGCTATTGCTGAGGGTAAACAGAACATTCTCGGCATTACAGCCTAAGCGGGTGCTATTCACCGCACAGACCACCGATTGTCGATTGACACGTCCTACAGTGAGATAGAGTCTCTCTAAACTATTGCCATTTTCCCGTAATAGGCTATTGAAGCGTTCAGTGACATCCTCGCAGCGACGAGCTGGGGGATAACCAGCTCGGGTAAAGGCATCACTGGTCCAGACAATAATGGGGTCTGATTCTTGGCCACCATTGGAGAGGGCCACGGTGAAATTTACACCATCACTGGTGCGACACTCGAAGGAGTTAATCGTCTCATCTGCACGAGCCGCACTGGGGGTTAGGAGGGGGAGTTGAAGCACCGCAAGGGTGGCGATCGCCCATTTCAGAACAGGTTTCATAGGATCTCTGGTTGGCCTCATCGAATTGAATCACATTTATTGTGACGCGAGAGTTGTCCAAAAAGCTCCCCAATTCAAGAAGTTTTGCGATTTTTCCCCGCTCTCCCTCCTCTCCCAATCTCCCCTAAAGGCGTTGATAGCCTTGCTTGGCGTCATAGAGATGGCAGCGATCGGTAATCTCTCGCATCAAGGCGACGGAGAACTCTCGTTCGACGGTATACTCTCCCCAGTCTCGCTGAATTACCTCATAGGCTGAACGCAAGTTATACCAAGGAATCGCCGTTGAGAGATGGTGCGGAACATGAACATTGATATCGTGACAGAGAAACTCAACCCAACGCGGATAGGTGCAATGGACGGTTCCGCAGAGTTGAGCGTTCGCTTCATGCCAGGTCTCCTGGGGTTGAAAATGGATATCGGGGATGGTGTGGTGAACAATGGTGAAGGTACTCATCCAGAAGTGATAAACTAGCCAAGGCATGAGCCAGAATTTCACCAATCCCCACCAACCTGTGGTTATCCCGAGTAGTAGTAATCCGGCTCCGCCAACTAAGATCACAAATAGAGCACAAAAGCGGACTTGTTGACGCTCTTGTCCCGAAAATTGCGTCCAAATAAAATGCTCTTTTAACCAATGGCCAATAGAGCCGATCCACCAGAACCGTCCCCGCACCCGAGTGTAGAGCCAGCGGACGATCGCCGGTAAGGATTGATAGGTCTCAACCGTCAGAGGGTCCCAGGCATTATCAACCCCAAGTTTATTCGTATGTTTGTGGTGATGATTATGTTGAATCCGCCAGCCATGAAAGGGATAGAGTAGCGGTAAAAACATGATATGACCGAGCCAATTATTCACCCATTTCCGCTGAGCAAAGGAGCGATGTCCACAATCATGACCGATCACAAACCAGCCGGTTAAGACCGTTCCTTGAACTATCCATAACAACGGTAGTAAGTAGAGCGGGGCGATCGCAATTCCCAAATAGCCAACCGCCGCTAACAGGATATCCCGGCCAACTGTCATCCAGGCTCGACGACGATCCTTAACAAAAACTGACTTGGGTAATGTGTTTAAAATATCCCTAATCCGAAGATCGGCATCAAGTGAAGGGGTGGCCGATGCCGATGTTTCGCTCAACGATGCTGTCATAAAACTCTCTCTGCTGATTGATACACTAAAGCCTGAGATTTGTCAACTTTTTCCGCCATCATTTTGCTAAAAAATTATTAAGACTCTAAAAAGCCAAGATCCGCAAATTTTGAGACAAAAAAAAGCGATCGCACTCCCAGCTCGCCCACCCCGAACAGGGACAGCAACGGCCAAGGAAATGCGCTCTCAGTTAGCGTTAAAAAACTTTACCTTTTATATCACATTTCTCACATTTCTAGGCAAATTTCCAGCAAATTTTCCAAAAAATAGAGGCGATCGCCAGATTATTGACGGCGATCGCCTCCCTCTGCATCCCATGAAGAATCAGGGGTTCCAGAGATTTCTCAAAGGCCGACTAAAGGATCACTAAATCGGGATAATAGCTCAACAAATCCTCCGCCGTCAGAGAATCCGTCTCAGCCTGAGGTGTCCAGAGCAACTCAAACACCAACAGCGACTCCGTAGGAACCGCCGCCAAACATTGCAACGCCGACTGAAGATCCTCCGCCGCCGAAATCGTCTCAAACGGCGGTTCAGACTCCCGCGTCGCCACCAAGAACGTCACCACAATATACTCACCCGGATCAGAGTCCTCATCCACGTCCGCCGAGCGTTCACGAATCCGGCCCCCAACATTCGAGAGCGTTTCCTCACTGAACTTACTGCGTTCCTGAATCGAGAACCGCTCAAAAGCCTTTTGCGCCTCCTGAGAACTCGCAAAACATTGCGACTCCCCTTGAGCGTGAGTCCAATAATCAGGATGAGACAACAACGACAACGAACATTCCTGGAGAAACTCCTTGAGTCCCTCAGAGGACGCAAGGTCGGCCTCCAAACTCAACTCCGTCAAACGAGACTGAAGCTCACGAGCCTGAGCCAACAACCCCACCTGTAACTTCGTCACCGTCAGCTGCGACTCACCCGCCGCATCCGAACGACGACGACTCAGGAACCACCACATGAGAATCCCCGCTCCAATCACGAGAATCAGCAACAGTAGAAAACCACCAGAACCACCGCTACGACTCCCCTGAGATCTCGTCTGAGCATCCTGAGTCAGTTGTCCCTCCTGTTGGCTCCCTTGAGTCTCTCCTTGAACCTGAGACCCCTGATTTTGCACCGAGGACCCCGTTGAGCCACCGCCGCCACCACCGGGAAGCGGGACAAAGAAGAACGAGCGAGAGCGTTCGACACGGGCTGGAGGCTCATCACGGTAAGAGTCCGCACGAGGCGCGGTAGGAGGCGCGGTGGGGGCCGGAGTCGTCCGCCCCGGAACCCTCGCTGGTGCAGTTCCCGGGCGACTGTCCGGCGTGGGGGCTGGGGCCGGAGTTGGCGTTGTAAACGAGCCACCTCGGACTCGTCCTCCCGTTGACCCCCCTCCCGATGACGGGGTGGGTGTACTCTGGGGCGTACTTCGGGGCGTACTTCGGGGAGCTGTCCGTGATGGTGTACTTCGTGACGGGCGACTCCCTCCCGATGACCCACCAGACCCCCGAGAACGACTTGGCGAGCTGCGACTGGGGCGACTAAAGGACCCTCCTCGACTGCGGCCACCGCCTCGACGGGCCTCGGCTAACTCAATCCCAAATTCCAGGTTAAAGTGAACCGCCGAGTTTCTAATACTGATACTGTTGACCGAAAGAATGGCCAACAAACTTGCTAATAGTAGAGATAGTTTTTTCATAAGACCAGAGAAAGGGAAATAGGAAACACGGGTAGGATGTGTTCGGGCTTGTAACCCGTTTTGGCATTGACTGACAGGTTATAAACTGCCCGAACGCATCGCGATTAACAATTTTTCTTTTCCCCCCACGTTAACATCGCCGCCAAAGTGGTGGGGGCGATCGCCGCCCCCGTCCTCCTATCTCGCCCCGAATCCTCCTCCACCGGGAGTTTCAATCACAAACACATCTCCTGGGTTCATGGCTACCGTTGCTGTTCCCCCTAAATCCATCCGGGTTCCGTCAGTGCGTTCAACCCAATTGTGTCCCACTTGGCCCGGCTCACCGCCCCCTAACCCCGAGGGAGGAATCACCCGATGGCCCGAGAGAATCGAAGCGGTCATCGGCTCCAAAAACCGTAGCCGACGCACCACCCCACAGCCGCCGCAGAATTGCCCCTGGCCGCCACTTCCCCGCCGAATAGCAAATGACTCCAAAACCACGGGGAAACGCCATTCGAGAACCTCTGGGTCGGTCATACGGGAATTGGTCATGTGGGTATGCACCGCATCCGTACCAGAGAACCCTGGCCCTGCCCCAGAGCCACCACAAATGGTTTCGTAATACTGATAGGTTTCGTTGCCAAAGGTAAAATTATTCATGGTTCCCTGGGAACCCGCTAACACCCCTAACGCTCCATAAAGAGCATCCGTAATCCCTTGGGAGGTTTCCACATTGCCGGCCACCACCGCCGCCGGATAGTTCGGATTCAGTAAACAGCCCTCAGGAATGATGATATCTAGGGGTTTTAGACAACCCGCATTGAGGGGAATGTCATCTTCAACTAAGGTTCGGAAGACATAGAGGACAGCCGCTTTGCAGACAGCAGCCGGGGCGTTAAAGTTGGTTTTGAGTTGGTCAGATGTACCAGTAAAATCAATTTTGGCGCGACGCTGTTCGGGGTTAATGGTAATGTGAACTTGAATGATATTGCCGTCGTCTAAAGAGTACGTAAATTCTCCATCTTTCAAGACAGAAATGGCTCGACGGACGGATTCTTCTGCGTTATTTTGTACATGGTTCATATAGGCTTGTACTGTTTCCAAGCCATAGTGACGAGTCATTTTCAGGAGTTCATCGACACCCTTTTGATTGGCAGCAATTTGAGCTTGTAAATCGGCGATATTTTGAGCCACATTGCGAGCCGGATGGGGACCCGATCGCAGCACCTTCAGAAGTGCAGATTCTTGAAAGACCCCTTGTTTCACCAAAGCCAGGTTATCTAAAAGAATGCCCTCTTCGTCCACATGACGACTATTTGGGGGCATCGAACCAGGAGTAATTCCCCCAATATCAGCATGATGACCGCGAGCGGCAACATAGAAAAGGGGAGCGTCCCCGTCATCGCCGTCAGAACTGGGGGCAAATACGGGGGTAACGACGGTGACATCGGGGAGATGAGTGCCGCCGTTATAGGGATTATTGAGAACATAAACATCTCCGGGATTGAGGGAGTCTCCCGATCGCCGGATCAAGGCTTGCACACTCTCACTCATCGAGCCTAAATGAACCGGAATATGGGGCGCATTGGCCACCAATTGGCCCTCCCCATCGAAAATGGCGCAGGAAAAATCGAGCCGTTCCTTGATATTGACCGAAGTACTGGTGTTTTGCAGCGTCACCCCCATTTGTTCTGCGATCGCCCGAAACAGATTATTAAAAATCTCCAACAACACCGGATCAGCGCGATCGCAGTCCATCTCATCCATCTCATCCATCTCATCCATCTCATCCATCTCAGGGGTTTCCTCATCCCCTAGAGGTTGACATTGCCGGAAAATGAGATGATTTTGCTCGGTTAACATCGCCTCCCACCCCGGTTCGAGGACATTGGTTCCCGTCGTTTCAACCAGGATAGCCGGACTTTGGATGACATCCCCCGGCTGCAAACTATCTCGCTCATAAACCCGAGTGGGTCGCCAGTCTCCCTTAAGATAGGTAGACACCGTTGTCATCGGTTGTGGTGGCTGATCCGACTGACGGGTTCGCGCTGGTTCAGACGGGCAATCGCCTGGCCAAACCGTTTCCAAGGACACCGTCGCCACCACCAGGGGTTTAGCCTCCATGACAAAGCCATAGCGTTGACGATAGAGGGCTTCAAAAGCCTCTCGCATCTCAGGAATTGTGGCAAAATCCACAATCAAGGCCGAATCAGTCCCTTCGTACTTCAAATGCACCTTGCGTAACTGTTGCGGGGAGCGATCGCCCCCAGACGCCGTCCCCGCCTGGGCCATCACCTCAAACTGGCCTTCAAGTTGCCCATACGTCTCGGCAGATAAGGGGACTTCCAGAGACATCTCCTGTAACTGACGCTGATCAGCTAATCCCATCCCATAAGCCGAAAGAACCCCCGCATAAGGATGGAGAAAAATGGTTGAAATCCCCAACGCTTCAGCAATCAAACAGGCGTGTTGTCCCCCCGCCCCGCCAAAACAGCAGAGAGTATAGTTGGAGACATCATAGCCCCGTTGTAGAGAGATTTTCTTAATCGCATTGGCCATAATCTCCACGGCGATGGCCAAAAACCCCGAGGCTACAGCTTCAGGAGGGCGTTCATCCCCCGTCGCCTCGTGAATCTCCTCGGCCAAGGCTTGGAACTGCTGACGAACGGTGTCCCCATCGAGGGGTTGATTCCCGTCGGGGCCAAACACCGCCGGGAACAACTGGGGTTGCAGTTTCCCCAACATGACATTGCAATCGGTGACGGTGAGAGGGCCACCGCGTCGATAGGCCGCCGGGCCAGGATTAGCCCCCGCCGAGTCAGGACCCACCCGATAGCGAGATCCATCAAAATGCAACACACTCCCACCGCCAGCGGCGACGGTATGCACCGCCATCATCGGGGTTCGCAGCCGGACTCCCGCCACTTCCGTCTCAAACTCCCGTTCATAGTCAACCGGTCCCTCGTCATCGCCGGCATAATGGGCCACATCCGTTGACGTTCCCCCCATATCGAAGCTAACAATCTTGAAAAACCCCGCCCGACGACTGGTTTGAACCGCGCCGACAATCCCTCCAGCCGGCCCCGAGAGAATACTGTCTTTTCCCTGAAAGTCTTGGGCCGCCGTTAAGCCGCCGTTGGACTGCATAAACTGGAGGCGGGAGTCACTGGGGGAAGAAAACAGGCGACGACTCACCTGTTCGACATAGCGGCGTAGAATGGGCGAGAGATAGGCATCGACGACGGTGGTATCGCCGCGACTAATGAGTTTAATCAGAGGACTGACGTGATGAGAACGACTGATTTGCGTAAAGCCAATCTCAGCGGCGATGGCTGCAATGCGATCTTCATGCTGGGGATAGCGGTAGCCGTGGGTGAGGGCGATCGCGCAACTGCGAATCCCGTCGTCATAGGCCTGTTGCAATTGGGGTTTTAGGGCTTCGGAGTTGAGGGGTTTGAGGCAGGTTCCATCGGCTTGATAGCGTTCTTCAGCTTCTAGGATGCGATCGCACAACAGACTCGGTAACTGAATCTGACGGGCAAAAATATCGGGACGATTTTGGTAACCAATCCGCAGTGCATCCCGGAATCCCTCAGTGACAACCAACACCGTGCGATCGCCTTTACGCTCTAATAAGGCATTGGTAGCAACCGTGGTTCCCATACGCACGTCAGCAATGTCCTCATCAGGAATAGCCGCCTCGGGGTCGAGTTGCAAGAGATCTCGAATCCCCTGTACCGCTGCATCAGCATAACGTTCAGGATTCTCTGAGAGAAGTTTGTGGGTCACGATCTGGCCATCGGGACGTTGGGCCACAATATCGGTAAACGTCCCCCCGCGATCGATCCAGAACTGCCAACGAGTTGAGTGAGTCATGATGGAACTCCTATGGGATGCCTATGAGATGAAGCAATAGAGAAACCGGTGATCTCAATCAACCCGTTTCACTGAAGAATTTTCCACAATTATACGGGGAGGTGCAATCAGACTCTTGACCTTTTGCCGGAAGAAAAGGGCGACCATAAAGGTACGCCCCTACGTTATTTCTATTCACTATTCACTATTCACTATTCCCCATGTTCCCACACCGTATTCTCTCAACCCTCACCATCGGGCTAATCAGTAGCCTTTCTTTCCCGACGGCGGCCATTACCTTCATTCCCCCGAATGAAGAACCGCCACGACAGACTCAGGGAGGCGCCTCCCGAGGTGATGTCACCTTTATTCCTCCCAATGACGACCCACCAGTCAATACCGGTGGGGCCGGATCTCGGGATACGACCTCAGAATTGAGGGCCTTAGTGCCGAGCGATCACTATGGTCAAACGACCCAAGGGTATCCCAGTTTCTTTGTCTATGTACCACGAACTTCGGCCCGTTTAGCCTTTTTTAGTGTGCTAACCGAAGACGGAGACGGACATTATCAAGGCTATGTGCCCATTACCGAGATGGGGGTGATGCGCCTGGAGTTACCCGACACAGTCCCAGCCTTAGAAACCGGCCAAACCTATCAATGGCATTTTGCCCTAGTGACAGAAGAACGTTTGCGCCCCGATAGTCCTCGGGTATCCGGTTGGGTGCGGCGAGTTGCTCCCAATGAGGACCTCAAAGCCGTTGTTGGACAAAGTAAAGGACGGCGATCGCTCCCGTTAGCTAATGCCTATGGTCGTCAGGGGATTTGGTATGATGCCTTGAGTACGTTGGCCGACCTCAGACAGAATCGTCCCGATGCGTCTGTGGTGAGTCAGTCTTGGGACGATCTTCTCAACCAAGTGGGCCTGGCCGCGATCGCCAACGAACCGTTCCTCGATGTCTCGGACTAACTCTGCCCATGCTGGGTCTTTCCCGTTGGCTGAAACGCTTTGAGCGAGAAGTGATTATCGTCTTGGTCACCACAACCGTCGCCCTAGGATCGGCTTGGGGGGCGTTTCAACGGTTAGAATGGCTGGCCATTGATACGCTTTTGGTGTTGCGTCCTGCGGAATCCTTAGAATCTCGGCTGTTGTTGGTGACGGTGCAAGAAGCCGATATTACGGCTTTGGGAGGTTGGCCACTCTCGGATGCGGTATTGGCGGATCTGTTAGAGACGTTAGCGGCCCAAAATCCCCGTGTCATTGGTTTAGATCTCTATCGGGATCTGCCACAACCTCCCGGTCATGAACGGTTACAGGCCCTGATGGCGGAACTTCCTAATTTAATTGGTGTCGAAAAGGCGTTTGGCCGAGGAACCGTTGCACCGCCGCCAATTCTAGCCCAGCGCGATCGCGTGGGGTTAGCCGATGTACCTCAAGATGGTGATAGTAAAATTCGCCGCCTCATCATCTCCGCTTCGGTTGAGGGGGAGATTAGGCTCGGTTTCGCCACTCAGGTGAGTCTCTTATATCTCCAACAGATGGGAGTGGATTTAGAGGTGCGCGAAGGGCATCACTATCAACTCGGCCAGGCTCAGTTTTCGCCCTTAACGGGGGTTGAAGGCGGCTATTCCCCCGCTGATTTAGGGGGCTATCAGATCTTTCTCAACTATCGCAGTCCCGCCAGTCCCTTTGAGCAGGTGTCCGTGTCGGATGTCTTGCAGAGGAGAGTGTCGCCGCAGTTGATTCGCGATCGCATTGTCTTGATTGGGTCCGAAGCCGAGAGTATTAACGACTTGTTTCTCACGCCCTATAGTCAGGCTCTCTATCAGTATCGCTTCAACGCCACCGCTTCTTCAGAGTCCCCGAGGGATGGCGACGCCTGGGGGAACCACAATCGCCTCCCTCACTATCAGATGAGTGGAGTTGAAGTTCACGCTCATGGCGTCAGTCAAATTCTCAGTAGCGCTCTCGATGGTCGGCCCGTGATTCGCTTCTGGCATCATTATGGCGAATGGGGCTGGATTTTGCTCTGGGCGGCGTTGGGAACCTATGGAACCTGGAGAGGGTTGCTTCGAGAACCCTTTAAGGAGCAGTCGACTTGGCTTTATCCCCTGTTATGGGTCACAGGGGGGATGGTGGTAATGGGGGCGATCGCCTATGGTAGCCTCATTCACGGTTGGCTCATTCCTACCGTCTCCCCACTCCTGGCCTTCCTGGCGACGACGACACTCACTCGTCATCGCTATCATCAACATCAATTGCGGGCCTTTACCCAACGCTTACAAGATTACTCGAAGGACTTAGAACGCCAAGTGCGTGAGCGAACCCAAGAACTCGAAGCCGCCAAACAGGCCGCCGACGCCGCCAATATGGCCAAAAGTGAGTTTCTGGCTAATATGAGTCATGAGTTGCGAACTCCCCTCAATGGCATTCTCGGCTATGCTCAAATTTTGCAACACGCCAAGGATCTCAATAGTCAACGTCGTGGTGTTGGGGTGATCTATCAATGTGGAACTTATCTGCTCGAACTGATTAATGATATCCTCGATCTCTCCAAAATTGAGGCCCGGAAACTCGAACTCGACCCCAAACCGATTCCCTTAAAACCGTTTTTGCTGCAAGGGGCGCAAATGTTTAAACCCGCCGCAGAAAAGAAAGGGATTTCCTTCTATTTAGAATTAGATGACTCCTTGCCGAAACTGGTCGTTGCTGATGATAAGCGATTGCGACAAGTTCTCGTTAATTTAATGAGTAATGCGATTAAATTTACAATAAAAGGGTCTGTGTCGCTAAGGGTTTTTCCAGTAACCCATCAGGACTCTCGTGCACCTAATTTGCATCCTCATAATTGTCCTGAATCAAGCCATAATCAAGAATCAAAACAAATTCGCCTTAAATTTACTGTAACGGATACAGGGGTTGGCATGAATTCTGAACAGTTAAAAACCGTATTTTTACCCTTTGAACAAGTCAAAGAAACACAAAAACTCGCCGAAGGAACCGGACTTGGCTTAGCGATTTGTTGTCAACTCATTCGCTTAATGGGGTCAGAATTACAAGTTGACAGCCAACCGGGACAAGGAACCTGTTTTTATTTTGAGTTGACCTTGCCGACGCTAGAAGCAAAAAAAGCGCCGATTTTATCACGAGACTACTCTAAAGTTACTTCTGTTTCGGGAACATCCCCTTGTCTATTGATTGCTGATCCAACCGCCGATAGTCGGAGTATTATGAGTGCTTTACTGACTCCTCTCGGCTTCTCAATCCTTGAGGCTGCAACAGTCAAAGAGGCGTTAACGAGCCTCAAGACCCATCCTGTCGATGCGATTTTGACGGAACTCGATTGGCCCGAAAATGATGGTATTGCCTTCATTGAAACCTTACGTCAGCAGGAAACCAACAGACAGTGGCCGATTATTGCGCTATCGAGTCATGTCTTTAGTGATGCACGCGATCGCAGTTTAGACGCGGGCGCAACGGCATTTTTAAGCAAACCTTTCCATCGCAGTGATGTGTTATTGCTCTTAGAACGCCATCTTCAGTTACGCTGGGTGTTGCAAGAGGATGGCGATCGCCAACCGTCTCAGACTTCAAAAACCGTCGAACAAGCCTGTCCCCCAGAGATGGTTCCTGATACGGTGATTGAAGAACTACTCCATTTAGCTCGTAAAGGAAATTTGAAAGATTTGAAACGCCGCGCCGAAACCCTCGAACAAGACCAGCCTCAGTTACGTCCCTTTACGGCTCATCTGCAAGATTTAGCAAGTCAGTATCAAGAACGAGCCTTATGTGAATTTTTGAGCGGCTATCAAGCGCAATAGATATGAGCATGAAGCAGGTGTGGGGGGGAGTCTTAGTGACGACGCTGCTCATGTTGGGGTTATCGCCACTGTGGGCTAGTCCGGCAGATATCTCGCCGTCGTTACCACCGCTTAATGGCTTGGAGATTCGTCCAGGATTGCCCGTTAATCGTCCGTTGTGGGACTTAGATGGTACCGTTGACCCGGCCGATTTAGTGATGCCGGCCTGTCGCGCTGAGGACGGCAATGAGTTTGTTATTTCCGGTCATGGCGGGGTTCCCTCAGACCCCAGAAATCTCTTGCGGGGAACCGTGCTATGGGTCGATCGCCCCTCGGAGAGTATGATTGATGGGGCATTTGGGGATTTGGCGGCCCTGGAGACGTTACCGGTATCTGAACAAGTCCAATGGTGGCAGCGTCAGGCGCAACGGTTGGACTGCGGGGGCGATTGCGGTTCCCGCACGCTTCGCGAACGCCTCAGCCAGTCTTTGGCGTTGACGGCTCTATCATTGCTATATCAAGATTTGGGGCAATGGTCCGAGGCCATGGCCGCGAGTGATGGGAGTTTGGCGGAACTGGCCAACTCTCCCCAGGAGACGGCTGAGGCTCGGATTCTGGCTCTGGCCCTCAATAGTCGCGGTCGAGCCTATTTTCTCCAAGGTCACACTCAACAGGCCCGAGACACTTGGCAGGCCGCCCAACAGGCCTATGAGCAGGCACAATTCACTGAAGGTCGTTTCGGCAGCACTCTCAATCAAATTCAGGCCTTGCAAACCTTGGGGGCCTATCCTCTAGCCCGAGAGGCGTTAACGTCGCTGTTAGGGCAATTGCAGCAGTTCCCTCCCTCGCGTCTTTCTGTGCAGGCTCTGGCCCAACTGGGGGAGGTGTTGCAAATTATGGCTGAACCGGAACAGTCCCAGGCGATTTTAGAGCAGGGGCTTAGGTTAGGGGACGAGTTAGGCGATGACAGGTTGATGGCTCAATTGCGGTTTCGCTTGGCTAATGGCCATCGGGATCAGCAGCGATTGCACGCGGCGAGGGCGGCTTATGAGGAGGTGTTGGTAGCCAACCCAGACCCAGATTTGGCCTTAGCAGCTCGGCTGAACCTCTTGGCGGTGTTGATAGATCTCAAAGATACGGCGGCGGCGAGGGTTCAGTTGACACAGCTTCAGGCCCAGTTGCAGGAGCGTCCTCCTTCGCGAGCGACGAGTTATGGCCGCATCAACTTGAGTCAGAGTTTACTAGGCTCGGATGCGTTGGCTGATCGGGGGTTAGCGGCTCAACAGTTAAGCCAAGCGGTGCAAGACTCTCGCTTACTTCAAGATAGCCGAGGGGAATCCTATGGCTTGGGCCAACTGGCTCAACTCTACGAACAGGCCGAACAATGGGATACGGCTAAGCAACTGACGCAACAGGCCCTGACATTGGCTCAAACTCTTGAGGGAAACTTAGATAGTCGGGACTTAAGGATTTTATGGCAATGGCAACTCGGGCGTATTTTGGCTCACCAGGGACAACATGCCGAGGCGATCGCCCTCTATCGGGATACGGTGAGCCGGTTGGATGAGTTACGGCTGGATTTAGTCGGCCTTGATCCTGAACTTCAGTTTTCCTATCGTCACCAGATTGAACCGGTTTATCTGGGTTTGGTGCGACTCTTACTCGAAACGGCCCAAACAACGGACTCCCCTGGCCAAGCTTCCTGGCAACAAACGAGGGTTCAGGAGGCGCAACGCACGTTAATTTCGTTGCAGTTGTCGGAGTTAAACAACTTTTTCCGAGAAACTTGTCTCGAAGCCGATGCGATCGCGTTAGAGGAACTTGATGAGTCGGCGGCGGTGTTTTATACGGCCCTGTTGAGCGATCGCCTGGCGGTCATTCTCTCGCTGGCGGGGGAACCTCCCATCCTTTACGAAACCCAAAAACCTCGCACGGAACTCGAGGAGGGGTTGTCCCTGATGTTAGCGTCGATCAATCCGGCGGTGGCAGACGAGGAGCGCCTAGAGCGATCGGCTCAGGTCTATGATTGGCTAATTCGCCCAGTCCAAGAGGTCTTGCAGCAGCATCAGATTGAGACGTTGGTCTTTGTTCCCGATGGCAAATTGCGTAATCTTCCCTTGGGGGCCTTGTACGATCGCACCTCGGGAGAGTATTTGATTCAACAGTATGCGATCGCCCTGAATCAGAGTCTTGAGTTAGTTGAGGCCGGGTCTTTAGCCCAGGGGGAGTTTCATGTACTCCTCGGAGGACTGAGTGAGCCTCATCAAGGCTTTGCTGCGATTCCAGCGGTGGAGGCGGAGATGACCCAGATTGCGGAGTTACTCCCCCAAAGCCAATCGTTGCTCAATCAGGCCTTTACACGGGAGGCGTTGGTGGCTCAAAGTCGCAATGATGCGTTTAATGTGATTCATTTAGCCACTCATGGTCAGTTTAGTTCTCGGGCTGATGAGACGTTTTTGTTGACTTGGGAGGGACGAATTAATGTTCAGGATTTAGATGTGGTGTTGCGATCGCCCACTCGTCCGAATCCCATTGATTTACTGGTCTTGAGTGCTTGTCAGACGGCTCGGGGGGACGATCGCGCGACTCTGGGAATTGCCGGGTTTGCGCTGCGATCGGGCGCTCGCAGTACCTTGGCCACCCTCTGGTCTGTTCAGGACGAACCAACTGCCGAGTTAATGATTGAATTTTATCGACAACTTTGGGCAAATTCAGGACAAAAGAAAGCGGAAAGTTTACGTCAAGCTCAGTTAGCGTTATTGCGGTCTTCTGAGTATCAGCATCCTGCCTATTGGTCGCCATTTGTTTTATTAGGAAATTGGTTGTAACCGCTGCAAAATCAAGACTTAAATCCAGACATTGGAGGAAAGACAGTCCAATTGGCTATCTGCGTCACAGGGACAATTGTTTGACCTTTTCCGGGGTCGGAAAATAGGACAGACGGCGATCGATCTGGCCCTGATTATCCGTCCAGACCAAATCCGCCGCCGTTACCTCGGGGCCATCGAGGGTAATCAGCGTAAAATTGCGACGTTGCTGCGATCCCTCCCCAACCCATCGGGGAACCGAGGCTACATTGAGATACACCGTACCAAACTCGTCCTGGGCGAAGGATTGGCGAAGTCGCTGTTTGGTATGACGTAGCCGGTGGTGCATATGACCAAAAACCACTAATAGCGGCGGGTGTCCCGCCTCCTGACTAGCCTGAATCGCCTGAGTTAAGTCGGGGTCCCCATGATCCTGGCCAATCGGCTTCCAGTCCCGACCACAGGGGGATTCCGCCGTCTCTCCCAAGCCGAAAGGGCCGTTGTGGGCCAGAACAATACGGATAGGTTCGGTGGCGGCGTTGAGGGCCTGGCTGATGCGATCGCCCGACTCCTGCAAACTCCCCACCCCAAACCGAGTTTGATAAAACTCCTGCATAGTCCAACGACTTCCACCCCAGCTAAAGGGACGACCCCCCACCACCGAAACGCCCAACTGGGGATAATCCCGGACCCGATAGCCAACGCGATCGCCTCCCAAGATCTCAAATTGGCGTTGAACGCGATCCTCTTGCTGACGGTCATAGGGACATTTCTTGCGTCCCCAAGGGGTCGCCGTATACCAGGCATCATGATTGCCTAAAACAACAGCTTTGGGCAAGGACAAGCGAGAAATACACTCAACAATGGTCAACGACTCATTGCCAAAATCCCCCACAAACAGCACCAAATCCAGATCCCAGTCCTGCAAAATGGCGTTATCCCGTTCATCCCACTGATCATGAACATCTCCCACCGCCGCAATTCTCAACTGTCTCTCCATCGTCATCTCTCCTGTCTCTCAATCACTGGCTAGATTGCCTCTTGACTCTTGCCTCTTGCCATCCCCTCTTGGGAGGGGTTAGGGGTGGGTTATGCCTCTTGCCTTTCCCCTCAAAACCGCATCTGAAACTCCACCGCGCCACGATTATCATCATCAAAATCCGTCGATCCTCGAATGACCCAATTATCATCAATGCGATAGCGAACACTAAAGCGAGTGGAGTCATCGCGATTGAGAATCGTCAGAATCGAAGCCGAGAAATCATCCGTGAGGTTCACCCCCACCTCAGCCCCCAACCCCAACACCGAAGTTCTGGGATCAACGGCTGGGAACAAGCGAAAATCACGATAGCCCAACGCCCGGCCCACGATCGATTGTATCTGAGTTAAGACCGCCGAGCTGGCCACCACCAACGAGGGATCTTGTTGGCCGAGAGTTCCCAAAGCCCCGCCGCCAATGAGTGAGAGAATTTCCGTCTGCGATCGCGCCGGAGAACTACTCAACTCCAAAGCCGTTTGGGCGGCCGCCACCTCCCCAACCCCGAAGCCTTCAAACAGACGACTGGCCAATCCCTGGGCCTCGGCCTCAATCCGCACCGTTTCCACCCCACCTCGTTCAATAGACGGGTCCACAATTTCCGTCCCGGTTCCCAAACGGTCAAACCCCACCGGTGAGATAATCCGGGGTCGTGTCGTCTCCTGAACCGCTGCCCGCAAGCGGACATCCAAAATTGGATCGAGACCAAACTGAGGATCAAAGGTGGCCGTATTCTCCCCTCGCGTCAACGTAAAGGTTGTGGTAAACAAATTCACCTGTCCATCCCGTAAAAAAATGGTTCCCTTCGGTTCGGGACGTTCAAAGGGGCCATTGACCAGTAACTTACCGTCAGCCACAAAATTCAGCACTGGAAAACTAATAATTTGGACTCCACGCCCTAATTCCAACAGGAGATTGTCATAACTAATAATCGGTGGTGTTTCCAAATCAACCGTCTCGCTTGCAGTCGCGGCCTCCTCCTGGGCGATAAACACCTGTCCCTGAGTCAACAGAACCTGTCCCCCTAAATTGGGAAATAAGGCTGAATTGGTGATCTCCACGGTTCCATCAATGCGACCCTGATAGAGATCTTCGAGTTCTAACTCCACTTGGTCAAACGTCACCTGCAAGGGGTTCTCCACCGGTAAGGGAGAAAACACCGGTAACTCCCCCGCCGCCCGCACCGAACCGCGACGAAACTGTCCCGTCAGGTCAGACACAACCACCGTATCATCGAGAAATTCCAGGGTTCCATTAACTTGAGTCAAGGGTTCCGGGAGTTGGGGCGAATTAAACTCAGCATCACGAAACTCAGCCCGGCCACGGGTGGCCAAGGGCAGATAATTAAAGCCCATACCCACCTGTTCTCCGGCGATCGCCAACTCTAAGGTCCCCTCCCCATCTAACCATTCCAAAGCCCCGTCTGTGAGCGCCGTCAACACCTCCAATCCCTCATTTTGAGCATTTACGGCAATTTCAAACTCCTTGCTGTCTGGGCGCACCGTAGAGCCAGGAATCAGCAGCGGTAACGTCGCCCGTAGCCGAATCGGATCAGCGTCATCTCGTAGGGTTGCCCCCGCCCCAAAATTGAGGCGACCATTAGCCAAGGCAAACCCGCCCTGGGCCTGAGTCACGGACTGTTGGTTAATTTGGCCGTTGGTCCAGCGAATTTCACCCCGGGCCGCCGGATTTTCCAATCGTCCTGAGAGGGTCGCCTGGGCATCAAAACTGCCCCCGAGTCGCACTCCCTCGGGAAACTCAATAAACTCCGAGATCACGGACATGGGGAGTCCCGTCAACATAAACTGTCCCAACTGTTCGGGGGCCCCAAGGATGCCGTTGAAGGTCAGTTGGGTCTGCTGGGGGTCATCGAGATTGGCCCGGAAATTAAAATTTTGAATGTCCCAAACGCCGTCGCTGAACTCGCCCTGAGTGGCGATCGTGTGAATCTGGTAGTCATCCCATTGCCAGTCCTCTCCCCCTAAGTTGAAGTCAAAGTCAATCCCTTGACTCAGAGATCCGGCGAGATTAATGTCTCCTGAAAACTGTCCTTGCAAGAGGGCCAACTCCGGTAGGGGCGAGGCTTCCTCGCGGGCCTGTTGTTGCTGCTGTAAGAGAACTTCGATTTCAACGAGTCGTTGCAGTTGCCGAATTAGACTCGCCTCGGGAATGCCCACCCCAACGGGGTCGAGAACCTCTGCCTCGGCGTAGTCAACGGCTTCAAACCCCTGTTGTACGTCGTCGAGGTTAAACCAGCGGAGGGCTTCGAGAATTTGTTGGATATCCCCTTGATAGATTTTTAAGGCCCCGGCGAATTGGGGGTCCTCTGTGGCGGTGATGCTGCCATCAAAGCCATAGCGACTGTCCCCTTGTTGCAGTTCCACTCCGTCGAGTTGTAGAACCTGGTTGGCCCAGATAAATTCTCCTTGCAGGGTATCGGCTTGCGTCAGGCCTAAACTGGGGTCGCGGATGCCTAAGGCCCCGGAGACGAGGGACCCCCTGGGATCGGTGGTTACGGTGGCGGTGAGTTCTCCCTGGAGACGACCGCGATCGCCGACGGGTTCGAGGTTCAACATAGCTAGAGGGAAGTTCTCTAGGTCAATGTCCCAGAGTTTGTTCTCCAGCAAGCCTCTAGCGGCGGTGTTCCCCAGTTGTAGGGCAAAGGCTTGGGGGGACAACTCGGGAGTTAGACGTAGAGAGAGGCCATCCTGAGGGCGACTGGGGTCGAGTTGGGTTTGTCCAGACAGTTGTACTAGGACTCCCTCTTTGTCAGCGGTGATGGGACCACTGATAATGGGGTCATAGCGGCGATCGCCGACTTGGAAGCCACTGACCTGCATGGCCCCTTCTTGAATGGCGATGTTGATGGGGGTAAACTCCTGCCAACCTCCGGTGACGGCGATCGCCCCATCTAAGCGTCCTGCTACATCCAAGGGTGCTGTTTGACCGGGTAATTGGGGCAAACCGGGGACTAATTCCTGTAAATTGGCATTTTGCAATTGGGCCAAGACCTGCCAATTGCCATTACCTAGGGTAATATCCATCAAAACTCCCCCCAAGTCTTCGGGGTTGTTCTCACGGACAGCAACGGTTCCCAATTGGAAGCCGACCTGTAACTGGCCTGAGATGGCTTGGGGACGCAGATCGCTCACAGACCCACTCAGGCGGGCAATCTCACCGACTTTGACTAAGGGGGATAGGGCCACGGGAGAGTCTACAAAGGGCATGAGGGGAATTTGCAGTTGTTCGGCATCGATAAGCCAGTTTCCCTCGTTTAATTGGAAATTCCCGGTCAAACCTCCTTCGGCTAAAACGACCCCAATTTGACCTTGGGCCGTCAGGGTTTCTAGGGAGGGGTTCCCTAGGGGAATGCGGAATTGACCCCGACCCGTCAACAGACTTGGGGTGAGATCGGCGTTGGGGATCAAGGCGGTGAGATTGACGTTTTGGGCGATCGCCTCTCCCTGCATTTGACCCTGGGCGATTTGACTAACAATCTCGACTTGACCACCATTGACCGTCAATTCTCCCTGAATCTCAGCTTCGAGGCTTTGCAGATTGAGACGGTCTAAGTTGGCCACATCGCCCGCTAAGGCGGCCTGGCCGGCAAAGGTTCCCAGACGAATCTCGGGTGGAACGGCCACAAAGGGCGATAGGGGCAATCCTTCGGTGATGAGTTGGGCCTGCCAGATTCCCTCACTCAGTCCAGCATCGAGACGCAGGGGACTCTCGGCAATGCGGGTGGTTAAGGAGGTTTGGCCTCTGAGATTGGCCAGATCGAACTGTTCTAAATCAGCAATGGTTCCGGCCACTTGCAAACTGCCAGATATTGGTCCCAATGGCAAGTCCGCTAGTTCCTGGGGCAAGATTTGACTCGGTGGCGTTAGGTTTTCAGCGGTGAACACGGTTTCCCAGTTGCCATTTTGTAATGCCGCCTGAACGGGAATGGCTGAACCGAGGAGTTGCAGTTGTCCTTCGGCGATGGCTTCGAGTTGGGCGATATCGGTAACGCCAATCTCTCCGGCTAAGCGGAGTTGACCGCTAAAGCCTCCGACTCCGTAGCGTTGACTGATATCTTGAGGCACAAGACTCGCCAGGGAAACGGTTTGGCTGGCTAGTTGTAATGCCCAGGTATCATTCTCTAATAAGACTCCTCCCTGTGCCCGACCACCGGCGATTTCGATAATCGGCAGCCGAATTAGGGTGGTTTCCCCTGCGGTTTCCAAGGTTCCTCGGGCGTTGAAATTGCCAACACCTCCGCTGGTGGGGAGGTCATAACGACGGGCGATCGCATCGGCTGAGGCGTTGCGGACGATAAACTCAGCTTCTACGGTTGGGGCGGTTGCTTGGTTTTCAGGTAATTCGCTTTGAGATGATTCGCTTTGAGATGATTCGCTTTGAGATGATTCGCTTTGAGATGATTCGCTTTGAGATGATTCGCTTTGAGATGATTCGCTTTGAGATGATTCGCTTTGAGATGATTCGCTTTCAGGTAATTTCACTCTCACCGCCGCTTGAACTTCACCGCCTCCTTCGGCGGGGGTGGCGGTGAGTTGTTCGATGAGAAATTCTGAGGTGTCTGTTAATAGGCCAAATCGGGCTTGAACCTCGCTAAAGGGCAGGCGATCGACAATCACCACATCCGTATTGCGAGCCTCACCCACCAAGCGGGGATTGTCAATGGGGCCAATCACTTGTAAGACCGCTTCTAATTCCCCGGTCATGTCTACGGGAAATTCTAATTCCAGGGTGTCACTGATAGTTTGCCAATCGCTGGGGGGAACGACAATGGGGATTTCATAGCCTTGTTCGAGGTGCATCAATCCCTGGGGAATGGTCATAGGGATGTTTTCGCCGTAACTGGCGGAGATGTCCTCGAAGCCAATGAGATTGTTTTGTAGGCGGATTTGTCCGGAACCGTCGAGAATTGGCTGAGGAACGCCGCCGAGTTCTAAGTCTAAGTCTTCAAAGCGGAGATTTCCTTGCAGGTTCAGGGGGGCGTCTTGGCCACCGGTGGCCAGTTGCATGGAGATGTTGCCGAAAATTTCGCCCCCTTCTAACCTCAGTGGGGCCGGAATCCAGGGGGAAATCACCTCGCCTTGCAGGAATTGGGCCGCGAGATTCAGGTTCACGGCTTCGTCGGGATTGCTGAACTCTCCCTGGGCGTTGAGTCGTCCGGTTGTGTTGTGATAGCCGGTGGCGTTGAAGTTGATGCGATCGCCGTCGGGGCTAAATTCGGCTTCTCCGTTGAACCGACGCAGGGTGATGGCTTCGGGAGGGATAATTTCAGATTCTGTCTCAGATTCTATCTCAGATTCTGGTTGTCTCTGTGCTTCTCGATCTGGAGGCTGAAACTCCGGTTTCGGCTGGGGTTCGACCGTCAAACGTCCCCCATCAATTTCAATGCGGTTGAGTTGAATTTTAATCAATCCCGGTTCCCCAGCCGGGCGAATGTCGGTGGTGGCCCAATTGCCATCGTCGAGTTGAGGAATGGTGATATCGACGTCTTCGAGGCGAACATCGAGGGGGAGGGTTTGACTCCAAAGCAGGGAGAGGAGATTAAACCCCACATGAACCGCCTCAATGTCCGCTTCACTCGGTTGGCTGTCACTGGGGAGAACGCGGGAGTCTCCGAAGCGAACATGACCTAAAGAGACGGTTTCCAACTCTCCGACTTCAATGGGGCGTTCGAGGAGTTGACCGAGTTCTTCGGACAGTAGGGGGGCCAGTTGAACTTGCACAAATCGCCAGGCCCAGAGGGTTCCCCCGGCCACGAGAGTCAGGACAAGGATGATGATAGCCCACAGAACCCGTCGCCGGGGCTGACGAGGGGGTTGCGGTTCACTCGGTGGCGTGGTAGGAAACTCGGTCATGGGTCGACAACAGGGAACAGGTAAAGGATATCCTAGCGGGAAACTTTGGGGACTGACAGCGGAGGCGGGACAGATTGGGCGGCGATCGCTTTCAGGGTAAATTAGGGGTGAGTAGGGCCATCGGTCTTAGGGGATCTTATGGAGTCCTACGGTTAATAGTCCTACGGTTAATCGTGGAGTGAATGTGGAGGGTTTGTTATGAAGGTTTATGTGTTGCTGTTTAATGCCCGTCAGGAAAACGAGGGCATTCACACGATTCGCTTAGGAACGCCTCAAGGGGGTGAACGCAACATCGTGATGATGTTTGAGTCTCAAGATGATGCTGAACGCTATGCCATGTTGTTAGAGGCCCAAGATTTCCATGTTCCGACGGCGGAAGCCTTTGATTCAGACGAAATTGAGGAATTTTGTAAGAGTTGCCACTATGAGGCAAAGTTAATCCCTGAGGGGTTTGTGCCGGAATCCCCGGAGGAACGCATTTTTCTGTCACCGCCGGAAACTAATTTAGACGATACCGATTGGGAACGGGAACAGCAACAGCCCCAGCCACCTTCTCAGCAACCTTCTCAGGAAGAGGATGTGCCGACGGCTGCCTTGGATGATATTCGTCGTCGCTTGGAGGGGTTGTTGTGAAGGAGTTAGACCCCTTGGCGAGTCGCGGCCATTTGTTAACGGAACAGAGTAATCCCAATTCTGAGGCGTTGGATCGTTTGAGTGCTTTGGAGTTGGTGGATTTGTTTGTTCGCGAAGATGCTCGTGTTTTAGAGGCGATTACTGGGTCTCGCGAGGCGATCGCCCAAGCGATTGATTGCACGGCGGAGGCTCTGGGCCGAGGAGGGCGCTTATTGTACGTTGGGGCAGGCACGAGCGGGCGTTTAGGGGTGCTTGATGCGGCGGAATGTCCGCCCACCTTCTGCACTCCTCCGGAGCTGGTACAGGGCGTTTTAGCGGGGGGTGAGGCGGCTCTGGTTCGCAGTTCTGAGGCCCTAGAGGATCGGGCTGAAGATGGGGCGTTGGCGATGAGGGAACGGGAGGTCACGGCTCAGGATGTGGTGGTGGGGATTTCCGCTGGCGGAACGACTCCTTATGTGCAAGGGGCGATCGCCGAGGCCCGTCTGCGAGGGGCCACGACGATTTTTATGGCCTGTGTTCCTCTCAGCCAGGTTCCGAGTCAAGCGGATATCGAGATTCGCCTCTTGGTAGGGCCGGAGGTGTTGGCAGGTTCGACTCGCTTGAAGGCGGGTACGGTGACGAAGTTAGTGCTGAATATTCTCTCAACCAGTGTCATGGTTAAGTTGGGGAAGGTCTATGGCAATCGTATGGTGGATGTGTCGGTGACGAATCAGAAGTTACGCGATCGCGCGATTCGTACCCTTGTGGATTTAACGGAATTATCTCGAATGGAGGCGGAGTCGTTATTAGACCGCTGTGAACAACGGGTTAAACTGGCGTTGTTGGTCTATTGGTCTGGGTTGGAGGTGGCCGAGGCGCGATCGCGCCTAGAGGCGGCTGGGGGACATCTTCGGCGAGCGTTGGAAACCTCCGAGGCCTAGGGAGAGGCGAAACATAGCAATCGAAGATTGGCTTAGGACACTCTGAGTTGGCAGAGAATCCCCTACCTCTTTCCCCTCTTGGGAGGCGCAGGGGTGGGTTCTCCCCTCCTGGGAGGCGCAGGGGTGGGTTATGCCTTTTGCCTTTTGCCTTTTGCCTTTTGCCTTTTGCCTTTTGCCCTTTGCCTTTTGCCTTCTTATCCCCTATTTTTTGTACTATTCAGACCAACTTTTGCTATACAAAAACATCCAGCCAAGCCAAGTCCCTTGGTGAAGGATGACAATCCCCCAAAATGTGATTTGATAGGAACGTTTAACGCACTTATGGCGCAATCGTCGCTGAGCGATAACCCCCCCCAACCACCCGCCAGCCAGCTCCGTCAGATGGAGAATCTTCTCGGGGATTCTCCATTGCTTCTGTTGCGCCCTAAGTTTGTCCTCGGCATAGAGTTTAAATGTCAACAAACTCATGAAAGAATAGACCAAGAGTGGGGCGAAAATTCCTCGGTTGTTGAGGAGTACGATGCTACCGAGAAGAGGAACGATTGATAGGAGTACAATGCCGCTCCAAGGAATGGGACGACGCTTGTTTTTAGCTCGTTTTGAGTTTGATTTTGAGGGAGATGCGGGTATTTTTTTCTTGACTTTCACTCCCACGATTGAGGCGCGACAAGCTCGAATTTTGCCGTTTTTATGAGTGATAGAGTACTGAATTTTATCCCCAATTTCAGGACGGCGTTTCGAGTCTTTTAGGGCAGAAATATGAATGAAAATTTGGGGCTGATTGGGGTTGACTTCGATAAATCCGAAGCCTCTCTCATCGTTCCATTTGATGAGTTTGCCGATTTGTACTTTGGAGGTCAAGGGATTACCTCAACTGTGATTTTTTAAAGTTGTGTACCGTCCAATGGCGGCACTAGCGATGGCTTAGTCCCGCGAGGCGTGTCCGTTTCACTGGCGATAGACTGTCTCTCCGAACCTAGGACCGACTGCCGTTTTTTACGCTCGCCGCACCAGGGCGATGCGCCAGAACTAAGGTTTCGGGAACATTTCCACCATCAGTTACAGTTCGTAACCTTTGGCTCGTCTCGGCGGTTCACTGCATACCCCGAAGTATAGCAAGGTGGGTTAACTGTTGAAGCGCTTGTGCTAGAGCAATTGGCTCAAAGATAGAGCGGTGTAGAAAAAGCCTAAGACTGGGCGAACTTGCTAGACTAGAACTCTAAGCCTCACATCCCTCCCTTCTCCTACCATGATGAAGCCAAACCTTGTCCTCGTCAGCTTAAGCGCTCTCATGACTGGATGCGCCGCTCTCGGTGAATCGGAACTCACCCCCAGCGAAATTGCTGAGCAAGTCAACCCGAGTTTAGTGAAAATCACCTACCTAGACCGACAAGGACATGGAAGTGGGTTTTTCGTCGAGGGAAAAGAGGGAGTGTGTACGGTGTTGACAGCGGCTCACGTCGTCGCTTCGAGTCAAGTTTCGAACTTAACCACATCCGACGGTCAAATGCGACGCGCGCAACGAACTATTCGCTTTCCCAGTTTCGATTTAGCTCTGGTGACGTTTGAGATGGACGGCGGTGGCCCCTGTCCCTACCCGGAACTCTCGTTGGCTGATTCGGATCAGGTGAGCATTGGAGAACGGCTGCAGGTGTCTGGCTATCCCAGCCGGGTCGGACAGACTCAAATCGTCGCTCAATTCGCTCCGGCTGAGGTGACGAGCCTGAACTCGTTAGCTGAAGGTTACGGGATTGCTTACACAGCAACGACAGCTGGGGGGATGAGCGGGGGGCCAGTGGTTAACCGCTATGGGAAAGTTGTGGGCGTTCACGGTATGACTGATGCCGAAATTGTCAATTTAGCTCAGCTACAGCAGAGTAGTTCCTCACCGGAACAGCAGCGCGAACTTGAGGCGGCGAGTACCCGGGCCAACGTGGCTCGGCTCAATACATTCAAATGGGCCATTCCGGTCAATGTTTATAGAGACCATGTGGATGAGGCCTGGGAGGCCGGTCAAGCTGAGTGGGACGAAAAAACGGCAGAAGACTGGGTTAAGGATGGAAACGGGTTACTGGCTCAGGAGAGGTATGAAGAGGCGATTGTTCTCTATGATAGAGCCTTGGAAATGCAGCCCGATTATGCTGATGCTTGGATTGGTCGAGGAGTTTCACTAGAGAATTTGGAGAAATACGAAGAGGCGATCGCCTCCTATGACAAAGCGATTGAAATTAATCCGGATTATGCTGATGCTTGGATTGGTCGAGGAGTTTCATTACACCACCTAGAGAAATACGAAGAGGCGATCGCCTCCTATGACAAGGCGATTGAAATTAATCCCGATTATGCTGATGCTTGGTATGGTCGAGGAAATTCACTAGACGATTTAGAGAAATACGAAGAGGCGATCGCGTCCTATGACAAAGCGATTGAAATTAATCCGGATTATGCTATGGCTTGGTATAATCGAGGAGTTTCACTAGAGAATTTGGAGAGATACGAAGAGGCGATCGCCTCCTATGACAAGGCGATTGAAATTAATCCCGATTATGCTGATGCTTGGTATGGTCGAGGAAATTCACTAGACGATTTAGAGAAATACGAAGAGGCGATCGCGTCCTATGACAAAGCGATTGAAATTAATCCTGATCATGATAGTGCTTGGTATAATCGAGGAAATTCACTAGACGATTTAGAGAAATACGAAGAGGCGATCGCGTCCTATGACAAAGCGATTGAAATTAATCCCGATGATGCTATGGCTTGGAATAATCGAGGAGTTTCACTACGCCGTTTAGAGAAATACGAAGATGCGATCGCGTCCTATGACAAAGCGATTGAAATTAATCCCGATGATGCTTTGGCTTGGTATAATCGAGGAATTTCACTACGCCGTTTAGAGAAATACGAAGAGGCGATCGCGTCCTATGACAAAGCGATTGAAATTAATCCTGATCATGATAGTGCTTGGAATGCTCGAGGATGGTCGCTTTATAAGTTGGGAAACTATGAAGCCGCTCTTGACTCAGTCGAACAAGCCTTAGAAATCAACCCGAATAATGGAACAGCTCGTGCCAATCAAACGTTGTTTTTGGAGGAGCTGGGTCGTTAGTTTCACGGCCTCAGAAAAACTTGTCGAGCTATCTCGACAAGTTTCTCCAGACTAGAGTAGCCCACCGGAGCGAAGAGTCCATCAATCTAGCGATCTTCCTCGGCAAGTTGTTCCGTCAAGCTAATCTCGTAGGGTCTCGCTGCCGAGGGTGGATCTGAACTCTGGTACGTGGGTAAACTGCCGGGGAGTAACGCCCCCATCACAGCTCGTAAGCTGTCATAGGGATCATCCTCAGGCATCAGGGTTAGCACTAAAGGGCAATTATCCCCGCTGATTTTAGTCTTGGCGCACAACACAAACTGATTAGGAGTTTGGGGATCAGTACGATATTCAAAGTCCAGCAATCCATCCTCTCGGAAAATTTCTAGACGCTCAGCAATCTTTTCACAACGGGTCTTAGGGTCGTACTCATCACCCATTTCGCGAACCATTCGCAGCCAAGGCTTAGTCACATCCTGACTATGGCGGTACATGACAGTCCAGACTTGACCGCCTCGCTGCGAATCCGCCTGCAAGGAACAGTAAAAGCGACTCGACGGCGAGATGAGTTCTTCGGGTTCGAGTAGTGCCAAGAGTTGATGTCCACCCACGACCACGGCAACGACTGCGGCAACCACCTCAACTCCATTTTTAGGATTAATAAACCTGCCTGACATTATACCCTCCACAGGGATAGCTCCTTATTTTAGGGTAGCGCGTCTGAACTTGACTTGGCCGTGGATTTTATCTTAAATGTCAAAAGAAGACTCCCGTTAGAGCCGAAGGCTTAGCGGTGAGA